>VOFB01000364.1_pt1 | contig 216000 bp, 211 predicted proteins | sample 5384141 | NCBI WGS metagenome assembly VOFB01 (sample SAMN12384721, study PRJNA508395) | human gut metagenome | isolation source: healthy gut A | host: Homo sapiens | reverse complement strand
TCGGGGCAGGGCTTGCCCAAAACACCCTTCTGCTTCATTTCAATCGCCATATCGGTGGCGTTGAGAAGTTCCCGGGTTGTAATGCCAGCCAGAATAAAGTCGCCTGCTTCCAAAGCCTCGGGGCGCTCGGTGGAGGTGCGGATGCACACGGCGGCGATGGGATGACCAATGGACAGATAGAAGCTGCTCTCTTCGGGCAGAGTACCGGAGTCGGAGACGATTGCCAAAGCGTTCATCTGCAGTTTGTTGTAGTCGTTGAAGCCCAGCGGCTCATTGACCCGGACACGAGGATCCAACAGGAAGCCGCTCTTTTCCAGACGGTGCTTGCTGCGGGGATGGCAAGAGTAAAGGATGGGCATATCGTACTTTTCTGCCAGCGCATTGATGGCGGTGAACAGGCTCAAGAAATTCTTTTCGGAGTCGATGTTCTCCTCACGGTGGGCAGACAGCAGAATGTACTTGTCCTTTTCCAACCCCAGTCGCTCCAACACATCACTTTTCTGGATCTTCTCCAGATTCATGTGCAGCACTTCTGCCATGGGAGAACCAGTCTGGTAGGTGCGCTCCTTGGGCAGTCCGGTATCCGCCAGATACTTCCGGGCAAACTCAGAATAGCACATGTTCACGTCGGAAATCACGTCCACGATGCGACGGTTGGTTTCCTCGGGCAGGCACTCATCCTTGCAGCGGTTGCCCGCCTCCATGTGAAACAGCGGAATGTGCAGCCGCTTCGCAGAAATAGCGGACAGGCAGGAGTTCGTATCACCCAGCACCAGATAGCCCTCCGGCTGCAATTCGGACAGAAGCTCATAGCTTCGCCCCAGAATGTTGCCGCAGGTCACGCCCAGATTCTCGCCCACCACGGGCACAAGAATGTCCGGGCCATATTCCCCGAAGGTGTTCTTCAGTTCGAAGTCTTCCCAGAAAACGGTGGAAAGGTTTCTGTCCCAGTTTTGATTGTAATAGACCACGCAGCAGTCAAAGTATTCACGGCAGCGTTTGATAACTGCAGCCAGTCGGATGATTTCCGGACGGGTACCGCAGCCAATCATGACCTTGGTGCGCCCGTCGTTTTTCCATTTAAAATTGTGTTCCATAAAAATCTCCTAACGTCAACCAGTATCTTCTCTTACACCGGCTCGAAGAAAGTGTCCGGGTGGTTCGGGTTGAAAATCTCGTTGCAGGTCATCACCGTTACCAGATTCTCCGTCTCAGACAGGTTGATAATGTTGTGGGTCCAGCCGGGAATCATGTGAACAGCCTCGATTTTATCACCGGAAACTTCAAACTCTACCGTTTCCCCGGTGTTGATGTTCCGCTCTTGGATCAATCCGTGACCGGCAACCACGATGAACAGCTCCCATTTGGAGTTGTGCCAGTGCTGCCCCTTGGTGATGCCCGGGCGGCTGATGTTGATGCTCACCTGTCCGCAGTCGGCGGTGTGTACCAACTCGGTAAAGGAACCACGGCTGTCCACGTTCATTTTGAGGGCATATTTAAACCTGTCCGTCGGCAGATAGGTCAGGTACAGGGAGTAAAGCTTCTTGGCAAAGGAGCCGTCCGGCATCTTGGGCATCATGAGGGTCGTGGGCTGTGCCTTGAACTCCTGCAGCAGATCCACAATCTCCCCCAGTGTGACCTTGTGGGTCACTGGAACGCAGCAGTAGCGACCATCCGCTTTCAGAACAGTCTCCACGCCGTCAAATTCACAGTGCTGCTCCTTGCCTTCCAGCAGGTCGAACATCCCTTCTACAAGGTCGTCGATGTACAGCAGTTCCAACTCAGTGCTGCGGTCGTTGACTGTGAACGGTTCATCGTTGGCCACCGCCCAGCAGAAGGTGCTGACGGCACTGTTGTACTTGGGGCGGCTGTGGCCCATCAGGTTGACAAAGCGGTAGACTGCCACCTTTGCTCCAGTTTCCTGAGCATACTGGAAGAACAGCTCCTCGCCAGCCTTTTTGCTACGACCATACTCACTATTACCGAAGCGGCCAGCCAACGTAGCCTGAATGGAGGAGGACAACATGATGGTTGCCTTGTTGTTGTGCTTTTTCAGGCAGTTCAGCAGATCAGCTGCAAAGCCGAAGTTTCCCTTCATGAAGTCTTCCGGGTTTTCCGGACGATTCACACCTGCCAGATTGAACACGAAGTCCGCTTTACTGCAATACTCGTCCAGCTCCGCCGGGGTGGAGTTCAGGTCATACTCGTAGATTTCTTTAATATCCAATGCCGGGCGGGTCTTGTTCTTCCCATCCCGGATGTTTTTCAGGTTGTTGCACAGGGCGGTTCCCACCATGCCCTTGGCACCTGTGACTAGAATGTTCATTCTTTCACCTCTTAATGTACTGCAGTGCAGTCCGGAATATCTGCGCCATCCGGCACAGTTGCATTGTTGCAGATTGTGCAGTTGCTGCCGATACGGGCAAAATTCCCCACAGTGGTACCTGTGCGAATCACGCTGTTGGTATAGATCAAGGCGTAATCCCCTACCGTTGCATCACAGTGGACTTCTGTTCCGGCATTCAGCAGAACACCGTTACCAACGGATGCACCGTTCTGGATGCAAGCGTTTTGCAGCACCACACAGCCACAGCCGACTTCTGCAAACGGACTGACATAGGCACTGGGAGCAATGATGTTTGGGAACGCATAGCCAAGGGCTTTTGCCTTTTCATACACCTGTGCTCGGAACTGGTTGTTGCCGATACCTACCACTAACAAGTCGTAGCCCTTCCGCAGCTCCGGCAGATCAGCAAGACCTCCAACCACCGGAATACCGCAAATTTCGACACCCACAGGCTGCCCATCGTCCACGAAAGCACAGTCGTATTGGAGCATTGCCTGCTCTGCGACCATTCGCCCGAAGCCACCGGCACCAACAAGCAGCAGTTTTTCTTTAGACATTCGGGATACCCTTCAGTGCATTCTGGACATATTCGGTGGTCAGGATTTTCTTGACAGTGCCTTCCACATCCAGACGCTCGGTGTTGTGGCTGGTGTAAGACTCGTCCGCCATGGTATGTACCTCGCCCTTGACCACAAACTTGTCATAGTTCAGGTCACGGTTGTCAGCGGCAACACGGAAGTAATGACCCATATCCTGGCTGCGCAGACGCTCCTCACGGGTCATCAGGGTCTCGAACAGCTTCTCGCCGTGACGGGTGCCGATGATGTTCGTACCGGTATCACCAAACAACTGCTGGACTGCCTTTGCCAAATCGCCGATGGTGGAAGCATCAGACTTCTGGATGAACAAATCACCAGGATTTGCATGTTGGAAAGCGAATAAGACCAGATCCACAGCCTCATCTAGGTTCATCAGAAAGCGGGTCATGTTGGGGTCGGTGATGGTGATGGGATTGCCAGCCTTGATCTGGTCAATGAACAGCGGAATGACGGAGCCACGGCTGCACATGACGTTGCCGTAACGGGTGCAGCAGATGGTGGTGCCGCCACGCTCAGCAGCCACACGGGCGTTGGCGTAGATGACATGCTCCATCATAGCCTTGGAGATACCCATGGCGTTGATAGGGTAGGCTGCCTTATCGGTGGACAGGCAGACAACACGCTTGACGCCAGCATCAATGGCGGCGTGCAGCACGTTGTCCGTGCCGATGATGTTGGTCTGAACCGCCTGCATGGGGAAAAACTCGCAGGACGGAACCTGCTTCAAGGCAGCAGCGTGGAAGATGTAGTCAACACCGGGCATAGCGTCACGGATGGACTGGGGATCAAACAACTTAACCGCCTCTGCTTCCGTAAAGCCCATGAACAGGGTGTCAATGTTTTCCTTGATTGCACCTTCCTGCAGGAGTTCAGCAAAAGTATGTGCAGCTTTTTACCAGCCGAGCATTATCTACATCAGTACCGACAATGATACGAGAAGGATAAAGGTTGTCATACAGAGCCTTGCTCTCACGTAGAAATTCCGGACTGAAGAGGATATTGTCGCAGTGATATTTTTCGCGGACACTTGCTGTGAAGCCAACAGGAATCGTGGACTTTATCACCATAATTGCTTCCGGGTTATACTCAATTACCAGTTTGATAACCGCTTCAACTGCAGAGGTATCAAAGAAATTTTTCTTGCTGTCATAGTTGGTAGGAGCTGCAATGACAACAAAATCAGCATCAGAATACGCTTCCTTGGCATCCAAAGTTGCAGTCAGATCCAGCTTCTTTTCTGCCAGATACTTCTCAATGTACTCGTCCCGAATCGGAGATTTCTTATTATTGATAAGTTCTACTTTTTCAGGAATAATGTCTACAGCGGTCACCTTGTGATGCTGAGACAACAGCGTAGCAATGGAAAGACCAACATATCCCGTTCCGGCAACAGCAATCTTTAAATCTTTAAACTCTCTCATGTCCATTCCTCCCGTACATATTTTCCTAACCATCTATTTGATAAGAAAAATTTACTCATATCAATTTATTTTTGTTCCAATTTAGCCCGCCACCATTACTAACTTTATGGGCTGGCACACCAGCTACAGCTATATTTTCTTCAGCCACATTCTTATTAACAACAGCATTAGCGCCAATTGCCACATTTCGTGCCACGTGCACGTTTCCTAAAACAACTGCTCCAATTCCGACTACAACACCATCTTCTAAGTACGGAACATCATCACTCGTTCCGCCAGCAACTAATGCTGTATTTATATGGAACGAACAATCTTTTCCTACTGTAACTCTTCCATTCATTAAAACCGGACCTATATGCATAATTTTAAGTCCTCGCCCACAAGCATTGATTGGAATATGTAACGCATATTTATTTTGAATTCTATATAATTTAATCTTACAAATTATCGCCCTAACCTTATGTTGGCAATTTGTATGATATTCTGTTTTTCTTAAAAGCACTTGATGTTTTCTAAGAACATCATTTTCTGATATTGGAAAAACCTCTCTTATTACACTTGCTGTCCCCCATATTTTTTTCGCTCATATTCAATCCAATTTTTTAAGTCGTTTTTAGTATTAATTCTATTTTCATATAAAAGCATACTCGTTCCTTTCTTTACTGCTGTTTATCTAGAAACCATGCTTTTCACATACTCATAATTGTTAATCGTCAATATCTCAATTTCATACCGCTAGACACGCATTGGAATATGCTTGCTCAATCAAACCGTAAGGATGCCTGTGCATCGTGTTTTCCTTATTTATAAAACTCAGCGTACCACTCAGCGAACTTCCGCAAGCCCTCGCGCAAACTGGTAGAGGGCTTATATCCGAAGTCGCGCTCCAGCGCACTCGTGTCTGCATAGGTCACAGGTACATCGCCCGGCTGCATCGGAACCAGTTCCTTGTGTGCTTCAAAGTCATAATCTTCCGGCAGAACACCCGCGCGAATTAGTTCTTCCTGCAAAATCTGTACAAAGTCCAGCAGATTTTCCGGGTTCTGGTTGCCGATGTTATAAACTGCATACGGAGGAACGGGAAGACCATCTTCACCATTTTTGCGTTCCGGTGCACCCTGCATCACACGGACAACGCCTTCGACAATATCATCCACGTAAGTAAAATCACGCTTGCAGTTACCGTAGTTGAAAATCTGAATCGTTTCGCCTTTCAGCAGCTTGTTAGTAAAGCCGAAGTACGCCATATCCGGGCGACCAACAGGGCCGTATACCGTGAAGAAGCGCAGGCCCGTAGAAGGAATGTTGTACAGTTTAGAATAGGCATGTGCCATCAGCTCATTGGACTTCTTGGTTGCTGCATACAGCGATACCGGGTTATCCACCTTGTCATCCGTACTGTACGGCACTTTTTTATTGCTGCCGTATACGGAAGAACTCGACGCATAAACCAGATGCTCCACCGGAGTATGCCCTTCATCGTAAGAATGGCGGCAGGCTTCCAAAATGTTATAGAAGCCAATCAAGTTTGCTTCCACATAGGCATCAGGGTTCGTAATGGAATAGCGAACACCCGCCTGCGCACCGAGGTTCACAACGATTTCCGGTTTATACTGCTCAAAGATAGCTTCAATCACAGACTTGTCTGCCAGATTACCTTTTACAAAACTGAAATTTTCAAACTGTTCCAGTTCGTTCAAACGAGCTTCTTTCAGATGTACATCATAGTAGTGGTTCATGTTGTCCAAACCCACGACCTTGACATCCTCTACGGTGGAGAGCAGTCTCTTTGCAAGGTTAGAGCCGATAAAACCAGCTACACCCGTGATGAAAACGCTCTTGTTTCTCAGATTGATTTTCGTTTTATTTCCGTCATTCATGTACATTCTGCACTCCCACTTTTCTATATAAACAGCAACAAACCCACGGCGGGTCGCACAAAGGCAAAACTCTCCTTCAATCTTTATTTGCTGCTCCTTTTGTGGGTCAAAACAGAGCTTCCAAAAGCCACCTACATATAGCCCCAGGATTTTCCGCTTCTTGCAGTCTTTTCAACAAATAAAACATTTGAAGGACAACTCAAGCCGTCAAAACCCTTTAGTTATCGTAGGTTTTCTTGGTTGACCCTATTATATTTCTAGCCCCAGTTCCAGCAACTGCAATCATACAATTTTTTACATTTTTGTTCCTCCGTTTTTGCATGTATTCTAATTTCTATCCGATATTTATACTTATAACTTATCCATTTTCCTGTGCCCCAACCTTTCAAAGATCAAAGCACATATTTTTTCTTTTTTACATAGAGCCATCTTTTTCAGAACTACCATTATTGTTTTAAAAAAATATTTTTATATCTAGCCCAATCTTCCAATTTGTGATATACTCTTTATCAAGACGAACTACTTCTTCAAAATCGGTAATATCACTTCGTCCGCTTACCTGCCACATACCGGTGATTCCTGGCTTAATTGCAAGTCTTGCACGATGGTGTAGCTCATAAAAATTTGTTTCTGAAATCAAAGGTGGCCTGGTTCCAATTATTGACATATCACCTTTCAACACGTTAAAAAACTGCGGAAATTCGTCAATGCTTGTTCTTCTGATAAATTCCCCAATACCAGTCTTATGTGTTCCATCTGGAAGAATCTTATTTCCAATAACTCGTGGGTCAAAATCCAATTTGAACATCTTTTCATCACCCAGTTTGTTATCTTTCATCAGTTCAGCCTTACGTTCTTCTGCATCCATATACATGCTTCGGAACTTATACATTTTAAATTTCTTTCCATTCTTTCCTACACGTTCCTGTGCAAAGAAAAAATCGGTCCTGGTGATGCTATGTAAATTGCTGGAGCAACAAATATAAACAAGATTCCAGTAATCAAGCATCCTACCAAACCTCCGGCAATATCCACCAGACGTTTCAGCATCAAATCTCTTGTAGATGCATAGTTAATACTGGTAGTCAGTACTGTATAATCTCCGACTTTTTTCTACAAGCTGCTTTTTCCCCGGCACGCTTTGTACCTTTGCAAGATTTAGATGTACTGTTACTCCGGTTTCCGTAAACTGCTCAATCAGTTCTTTGGGATATGGAACTACACCGGATGTCACAATCAGAACTTCATCAATCCATTCTTTGCAGACATATTCGGCAGCATTTTCCATATTTGCCACTACTTTCACACCATTAATATACTCTCCTGTCATTTCCTTATCTATAACAGCAATTCCAGCAATCTTATACCGGGCATAATTATGCTCTTTCATGCTCTCTACTACTGCACTCACTACATCTGCTGAAACGACAAGAAGCAAGGAACGATTTTCACCATCTTCCATTTCCTTTCTAAGCAAATGTTTCCACAGCTCTCGTACCAGATAAGTAAGTAGAATATAGATAACGATATTCAGTATCAATGCCAGTCTGGAATATTCATGACCTTCCTGAAGCATAAACAAATAAAGCAATAAACATGCTCCAAGAATTACTCCATGCTGTGCAGTTACAACAAAATCTTTATAGTATCCTCTTTTCAAAACGTTTTTCAATGTTCCCATTGCAAACAGCACTACCAAATCTGCTACTTCCATAAAGACAGCCATATTTCTGTAAAGAATTAGCTGATATGGATTAACTCCGTATCCGCTTAACGCATACGCCAGAACGAATGCCACCTGCAAGCAGATCAAGTCCAAGATGATAAAATCCACATGTTTTATCCATCCTGTAGAATCTTTTCTATACATACTTTCTTTCCCCTTTATTCATTTCTCAGATTCCAAAGCTTAATCAGCCGCAAAAGCAAATCGTGTTTGAACTTGGACATGAAACCTCTCCTTTATTCGTTCAATATTAAATCCCTCAATTATTCTAAATATCACTTTTTCACTTTTTCATAGAAAACATTCATCACAAGCGCCTGCAAGGCGTCTTCATCGGGATAGAATTCCATGTATTCCTGCCCTACCTTGGCTTCACCGTCTATGGTGCGGATCTCGGAAACATCGCTTTTACTGAGTAAGTCCGCGATTTTAGAAAGCTTTTCAGCTGTGCAGTCGGAAGTAAGATAATCGCTGACCTGCAGAATCGCATTCGTAGCGAACCACGCATCGCTGTTGGCCTTTTCGGTTAGCTTCTTTTGCAGTGCTATAAGGTACTGGCGCTGGCGCTCCATTCTGTGCAGATTAGAGCTATCCTCTAGCCCGCCACGTGTGCGCACATAAGTTAGCGCATGATTACCCATTAATGTTACGGTCTCGCCTTGTACAAGCGTTGAGTCAATGGAGGAAAAATCATCCATCACTTCCACCTCGACGCCACCGACCAGATCATTTAAAATTGCCACACCATCCATTGTAATGGAGATGTAGTGGTCAATACCAACACCATACAGCAGATTGGAAACAGCCTCTGTCGTGTTTAGACAGCTGTCCCGCTCACCCGAACCGTATGTATGCGCCAACGCAAGCTGACCGGTAAATGTACCGGCCACATCGCCCCGAACGCCCAAGATCTGAATCTTCGTCATCGTATCGCGGTTCAGCTGGATCGGCGTGCATGCGCCGGTCTCTTTGTTAATCACAAGCAGCATCAGAAAGTCGGATTGTTCATTATTTAAATAGTTGCTTTCTTCTGTCTCCGCATATTTATCGAGACCCATCAGCAGTACGGTCTCAAGATCATTGCGGCGCGCATACCACCCGCCGTTATAATACGTCAGCTCCCGCGTATCTCCGGCTTCCTCAAGCGCAGAGGAACTGCTTCCCTCTGCGTTTGAGGAAACATCAGGGGCAGTATCCCGTCCCTGATTTTCATCCAAATTCCGGAGTAAAAGAGCGGCTGCCATCAAAAGCATGAGGACGGATAACCCGATTGCCATGCCTTTTAAGACGCGCATATTTACCCGCAGCTTCATAAATTAGCCCTTACGCTTCTTAGAAGCAACAACAGAGCCGAGCACAGCTGCACATCCGAGGCCCAGAGCAGCAACGCCTGCTACACGCAGAATGCCGTTGTCACTGGTCTGCGGAGAAGACGGAGCATTGGTGCTCGGCGTCGTTGTGTCAGCAGTTTCCTGCTTGTCCACAACAAAAGCGACCGGGGAGAAGCTGTCAAACGTTACGTCGACCGTACCGTCAGCATTCTGCTTTACGCGATCCTTCGGGATAATCTCCCAGTTGGAGCCCTCATAGTTGTGCAGAACGATCAGCGTTGCAGACTGGGAAAGACCCAGATTGAAGCGAACGGTGATAGGGCTACTCTCTGCTGCGGCACCCGTGACGGAAACGTCGAACAGGTCACGAACAACGAGATCCTCAACAGAAGCCTCGCTGCCGATCTCCTTCAGGTAATCGCCGATGGACGGTGCGATGTCGGTGAGCGTTGCAGCAGCCTTAATCTGCTCGTAAGCAGCCTTCAAGCCATCTGCAATAGCCGCATCAGCGCTGTCTGCAGCGGAAACCGGAGTTACAATAACTTCGCCGTCTGCAAACGCGTTACCGTCGGCATCCGTTGCGGAAACAACTGTCGGTGCACCCTTCTGCTCAACGCTAGGGGTAAAGCTAGCAGCAAAAGACGGCACAGCAAGAGCAACTACCAGCAGGATTGCCGATAAGATTATTACGATTTTCTTCATGGTTAAAACTTCCTTTCCTAAATGGGTGATTAGACACCATTTATTATTCGACCTCATCGACGCATTTTGCGACGACGAGAAATCGTCTGTGTGAATTGCCCTGGAGGCAGGTGGACAGGATAAGCAGTTTATCCTCTGGGGTAACGGGCACATCTGTACTGGCTGCGCACCAATCTCACGCACATCGAAAATGCTGTTCAAAAACGCATTGTATCGGCGCTTGCTCGTGAAATCATACGTGTACAAAATGTGGCGGTTATCGTACGGCACAGCTGCAAACACCTTGTAGTGCATTTCCTTTTCCGGCAGATACACGGTGATATCGCCGTGCTCCGTCAGCGCATTCGATTCGGAATAGACCTGCTGCAGCTTGCCGAACATCGTGCCGGCAAGCATCTGGTGTCCGTAAAGCACCGTCGCGGGGTCGTCCATTTTTCCGTCGTTATAAGAGCTTTCGGAAAAGATTGCACCCATGGAGTTATCGTTTCCGTCGCTGTCGTGCGTCAGGTAGTAATCATCGTCCCCCGCGCGCTGCAAGATCGGAAAATCAAACTCTGTACCCGGAATGCGCAGCCAAGCGTAAATATCCGGGTTTTCTTTCTGAAGTGACGCAAAGTCAATCGGACTCACATACGGCACTGCGGAATCTTCGGATGCGGATGATTCCGCTTCCGGCGTTGCTGTCGGTGTAACCGTAGCCGTGGCTTCTGGTGTGGGGTCTGCCGTTTCCGGCTGTTTTCCGCCGCGAAGCAGAAAAATACCGAGCACAATGCAGGTAGCGCCCAGTATCGCGACCAAAATGATCAGTGCGCGCTGTTTCACAGGCGTTCCCCCTTTCCTGAAAGATCCGGCAGGTTTCGTTGAAATTCGCGCCATACATCGCGCTCAACGGACTTTTTGAATCACTTGTATTGCTTCTCCGAGTCTCGGAGGTCTTGTAGTCATGTTGTGGCAGTCGGAGCCCAGCACATCAATCTCGCCGCGCTGCAGCATCTTCACTGCTTTTCGCTTTGTCCTCCAGTTTAAAAAGAACAACGCGTTGCATTGCATTTTCACGCCCTGCGCCCGTAACGACTGCAATGCGTCACTGTTGTGAAACGGCAGGTAGCGCTCAATGTGTGCCAATAACACCTGTGTGTCCCGTCGGTTTTGAATCTCGGCCACTTCATTGACCATGCGGCGGCTCCACTTTTCAAAAGGCATTTCAAGCAACAGTATGTTCGTGTTTTGTATCCACAGCGCTTCCAGTTCGTCAATACGGCTGACGCCGTCAAAGTAACAAACCTCTGCGCCAAGATAAACACGCGGCAAATCCGGCGTTAAAGCTTCCTGCAGCCGCGCGGCACAGGCAGCCCGCCGCTCCAAAAACTTCTGCGGGCTGTACTGCGAAGCGTAAAAATGCGGCGTTGCAGCGATTTCGGTGATGCCCTGCTCTGCGGAAGTCCGCAAAAGGTTCAGGCTCTCCTCCACACTGCTGCTGCCGTCATCCATCTTCGGCAGAATATGGGAATGAATATCGAGCATGCGTTATTTCTCTTTTCCGTTTCCGGTCTTATTTTTCTCACCGTAGCCGTAGCCATAGTTGTAATTTTTATAGTATTTTTCTTTCCCTCCAACGCTGCGTTCGTCATCACGAAGCCCAAGATCTTCGCTTCCGCAAAGTGCAGCTGGCGCACGGTTTCTGCGACTGAACGGCGTGTAGCGTAATTCTGGCGCACAACAAGCAGCATGCCGTTCATGAGCTTCGATACAACGAGCGGATCGGAAACAGCCGTTACAGGCGGAAGATCCAACAGGATATAATCGAAATCACGACTCAGAACATCCAGTGTAATGCGCATCTGCTCGGAGCCGAGCAGTTCAGACGGGTTCGGCGGAATATCGCCTGCGGGAATTACCCACATGTTCTTGTGCAGCTCGCAGCGGCTGAGCACATCTGCGCCCGTACACTGGCCTGCAAGCAGGTTGGAAATACCCTTCTTTGTCTGAATGTGCATACGCTTTGTGTACGTAGGCATACGCATAGCCGCCTCAATGACAAGCACAAGCTTGCCGGCTTCCGCAATGGAATACGCAAGGTTCAGTGTGGTGGTACTTTTGCCCTCGCCGCGCACAGAACTCGTCATTCCGATAATTCGGCATTTCTGCTCATCGGAAAGCGCAAAGTCAAGGTTCGTACGCAGAAGCTTGTATGCTTCGGAAGCTGCAAAGTTTAGGTTTTCACCGAGCATTGCGCCGTACTCGTAGTCGGAGGCTGCATTCCTATATTTTCTCATGCGGTTTCCTCCTTCCCACCTTTGCTGTCATCTCTATAATAGTAATAGTTGCTTTTCGAATTCTTCTCCGTCAGATCCGGTACCACAGCCAGCAGCGGCAGGTCAAACGTCACGCGTACGTAATCTTCGTTGTGCACAACATCGTCCAGAAGATACAGAACCGTAAACACGCCACAGCTCAGCACAAAGCCGAGCACTGCACCGAGCATCGTGTTTTTAGAAAGACTTGGCGAAGTTTTCTTGGACGGCACCACAGCGTAATCAACGATGCGCACGGAACTACCCTCTACGATGTCCGCAATGCGGTTCGGCAGCAGCTCTGCAATCGTGTTCGCAATCTTCTCAGCTTCTTCCGGACTCGCGCTCGTCACAGAGATGGAAAAGACCTCCGTGGAGTTCACAGCGCCGGCTTCGATCATACCGGAAAGCTGCTCGTAATCATACGGCAGATTTGCTTCCTTAATGACCTCCTCCAGTGTGCCGCGGGTCTTCAAAATGACCGTGTAGGTTTCAACAAGGCTCTGCGCCGCGGTCAGGTCGCTCAGGTTCACCTGCGTGCTGCCGACGGAAATGGAGCTGTTGTTCACATACATCATGGCGCTCGCCGTGTAAAGCGGCGTGATGAAGAGCTTGGTGCCCGCAAATGCCATAGCGGCCGTGATAAGCGTCACAAGCACAATGGCCCATGCTTTGTGCCACAGGGCTTTTTGCAAGCTGCAGCAGATCAATCTCTGTTTCGTTTTCTCTGTTATTACCCACTTGTTTTCCCCATTCCAAATTTTCTTTTTTCTGCACATCTGCGAACACCCCATATATAAAAGGAATACATTCGTTTTCCCATCAACGAAGGGAAGAAAATCAGTTGCACAAATTTATCCTTATTCTACTATATTTCGACGAGAAAATCAAGTGTATTCCCGCTATGCGTATTAACTTTTATGTGCAAACATGCGACCCCCCCCCCGATTTTTTTGGTAAGTTTGACCAGCTTGACAAAGTTCAACTTAATTTTGTGTTTTTCGGCATTAACTCCCTATATTTTGTTCCATTACTCAAATCCACCTATTTACTTTATTGAAATTTTAATTCTATATTTTTTGCCATTAAACCATGTGTTTCCTGCCGCGCGCTGCATTTTCAGATTACCGCCTTAATGTGTGTAATTAATTTGCATGTATTTTTTAAAATACTATCCAGCCTCTTAAAATAAGATGAATCAAAGTTGAAACAAAAATCACTTCTATTTGCCAAATATTTGAATTTCATTTAAATCCTGCGTGATTATCATTCACCTAATATTGCTCTTTGAATTCACAGGCGCATCTAAGCTTTGCTTTTATATGCATTTTTATAAAGTTTCAATGCTATGAGATAAAGCTAAATTTCTATGCTACACTTTAAATCCATCAAAAAAATTCACCCCCCTAAAACCAGAAAAACGCGCAGTTCGGTTTTTCATACGGATATACCCCCAATACTGGGTGTCCAGTATTAGGGGGCATATCCTACCAACTGCGCCTTTTTCACATTCGTGTATTTTGTTTTCAAGAAATTTCTCGACGCCGCTTTTATTTATACTGACGGATAAAATAAAAAATCCCAAACCTCTCATTTCTAAGAAGTTTGGGATCTCAGTGTGGTGCCGGTGGCGGGGGTCGAACCCGCACGATGTTGCCATCAACGGATTTTGAGTCCGTCTCGTCTGCCAATTCCAACACACCGGCTTGACAAAATTTATTATACGTTAAACCGGTGGAAAAAGCAAGTGTTTTTTTAATTATTTCGAATTTTATTCGTTTGTGGGCACAGAAACGTCAAAATAACGGTACTTTGCTTCGCAGTCCCCCTGCGCCGTAAGGCCCACAAAGCAACCCGTAAACGTGCAGTTCATGCACTCTGTGGAAAGCAACTGCGTGCTGCCGGTGCCGATCTCTTTCATCTCTTCCCCGGCTTTACCCGCAAGAAACGTATAGCGCAGGCGGTTGGCCTTGATGCACAGCGTCAGCGTGTCCGTTTCCGGGAAGAACACAGGCTCGCTCTCGATCAGCATATCAACCACGCGGCGGCGCAGCGTGACCTCCATACCGCCGTTTTTACGCTCGGCAAACAGCTCATAGTGGTGCTCGTTCGTGTGGAAAACCGTCATGCCCGCTTTGCCGTCGCCGGAAAGCGTCATTTCGGTCGTATAGTTCAAACTAAACTGCTGTTGGCGCACACCGAAGAATGTGACCGTCTTCAGCTCGTTAAGCGTCGCCTCACTGCCGCGCAGTGTAACGCCGCTCTTATCAAATGTATACTTCATGCGGTCGGGGGTGCGCAGATAGCTCCAGCGCGGTGCAGGTGCAGCTGTGTTGAAATCATCGTGCCAACTGCGCGCAACACGCACGTCTCCTTCGCCCTCTGCCGTCATGATGGGCTGAATCTCCTTGCCGCCGTATACGACCGGCCAGCCGTTCTCATCCCATGTAACCGGCGCAATCATCGTCTCGCGGCCGGTGTGATGCAGCATGAAAACAGACGGGCGAATGCCGTGAAACACCATCCACCACTTACCCTCCGGCGTCTCTACAAGGTCGGCATGTCCGAGTACCTGAAACTCCACGCGGTGTGCATTGCGGTGCGTGAGGATTGGGTTGTGCGGACAAGATTCGAACGGGCCCCACACGCTTCTACTGCGCGCAATGGTCTCCATGTGGCCGTACTCCGTACCGCCCTCGGCGATCATCAAGTAATACCAATTGCCGATGCGGTACATGTGCGGTCCTTCCGGGCATTTGCCGCCGGTACCATACCAAATGCACTTTGTCTCGCTCAGCTTTGCACCGGTCTCAAGATCAATCTCAAACTGTCCGATGCAGTTGTTGCCGTTTTCGTCCGTATGTGTACCGGTGTAATACACCTTGCCGTCCGCATCCCAGAACAAAGACGGGTCAATGCCCTGATGGTCGATCCAGATCGGGTCGGACCACTCGCCGCGGATGTCATCTGTCCACACAAAAAAATTGCCGCCGCCTGTCACATTCGTCGTGATCATATAGAATCGGCCGTCGTGGTAGCGGATCGTCGGCGCAAAAATACCGCCGGAGGTGCGGCAGTCCACCAGCGGCAACTGGCTTTCGCGCGTCAAAACATAGCCAAGCTGCTCCCAATGCAGCAGGTCACGGCTATGCCAAAGCGGCACGCCCGGAAAAAACTCAAACGAGCTGTTGACAAGATAATAGTCTTCACCTACGCGGCAAATGCTCGGGTCCGGGTAAAAACCCGGCAGAATTGGATTTTCGTATGTCATGTGTACTCCTCCAAATTTAAACGTTTGGGCATATTGCTCTTGCTTCTTTTTTCACTTTATAATAGTATATAGTCTGCGTTATCAAAATGCAATGCGGATAAAAGAAAAACCCGGATAACTTCCGTTATCCGGGTACTGGCGGAGAGGATGCGACTCGAACGCACAATGCCTTGCGGCACACCACATTTCCAATGTGGCTCCTTACCATTAGAATACCTCTCCAAGCGACGGGTATTATTATAGCGCATGTCTTTCAAAAATGCAAGTGTTTTTTCAAAAAAGTTTCATTTCATTTTCTTTTAGGCAATATTGTGCGAAATATTTGCACATTTATATATTAAAACTATATAGCAGGTTGTATCTTTTTCATTCAATTGTATGGCTCACGTATATTTTATGTAAAATTCGGCGAAAACAGGGTGCTTTTTCCTCTCGGGTTTGCTATAATAAAGTAAATATCTCAAGAATTCTTGCGGGCCCGCTTTCGGCGGCGCTCCGATTTAGTTGCTCTACATTGAAAGGCGGTGCTCATATTGAATAAAAAACTTTCGGGCGGGCCGGCTGCGGTCATCGAGATCGGCTCCAGTGCGGTGCGCATGCGTGTCTCGCAGTTAAAGCACGGCAAGATCGAAATGCTGGATTCTCTCGAATACCCTGTGTTCTTCGGCCACGAGGTCTTCACCACGGGACGCATCAGCTTTGAAAGCCTGCGCCAACTCTCCTCTATCCTCACAAAATTCACAACGGCGCTGGAGGGCTACAACTGCAAAAACGTGCGCGTGGTCTCCTCCACCGTGATGCGCGAGGCGGAAAACCGCTCGTTTGTCATCGATCAACTCAAAATTCACAACAATCTGCACTTGGAAATTCTGGAATACAGCGAAGAAAAAGCGCTCATCTGCTCCGAGATTATCCGGCTTTTAAAAGAAGAAAGCAAGATCGAAATGAAAGACGCGCTCATCGCGTATGTCGGCACGGGCAGCATCGGTGTTGCGCTGTACGACGGCAAGGCAATCTGCACCTCGCAGAATATCCCCATCGGCTCCTTAAAGCTGCACGATGCCCTCGGTGCGCTCAGCCGCGAGTGCGACGATTTTTACCCCGCGGTCGAAGAATATCTCGACATCATTTTAAACCGCGTCGATATTCCGAAAAAAGACATTCGCAGCATCATTTTGACGGGTTCCGATCTGGAGCTTGTCGCCTCCGTGTGCGGCGCCGAAAAAAGCGGCGACCTTTACACCATCTCCGCAAAGAAAATGCACGCGGCGTATAAGGAAATCCGCATGATGTCCCATTCTGCCATCGCACGCCGCTACAACATTTCCGAGGAGCTTGCCGAAATTCTCTACACAGCGCTTTCTATATATACCGGCATGCTGCGCCTTTCGGACGGCGTGCAGAAAGTCATTTGCCCGGATATCGATATTTGCGATGCCATCACACGCCATATGCTCGTGCCGGGCGCGCAAAAAGAATACATTGCGCAAACAAACGAAAGCGCCATTGTTTCCGCAAAACGCATCGCGGCAAAATACAACTGCCACGGCGCACATTCCGACGCCATTTCAGAGTTTGCAGGCACGCTTTTCGACAAATTCAAAAACCTGCACGGTCTGTCAAGTGACAAAAAAATCATTTTGCAGCTCGCGTCCATTCTGCACAGCTGCGGTCAATACATCAACGTGCGCATGCCGAACCAGTGCTCATTCGACCTCATTAAAGATCTCGACATTTTCGGCCTCACGCACGAACAAATTCTGCTCACGGCATTCGTCGCCGGCAGCGATGAGTTCACCATGCCGAATGTTGCCGATGCAGGTGCAATCCCGATGACGGAAGAACGCCGTTTGGAAATCTTAAAGCTCGTTGCCATCTTCCGCCTTGCAAACGCGCTCGATAAATCGAAGCGCCGTAAGCTGCGCATCAGTAAAATCCGCATTACAAACGAAAAGCTGGAGATCAAAGCCGTCGCTTCCGGCAGTGCCCTGCTCGAAAAATGGGCGTTTGAGGAATGCGCCGGTCTCTTTAAGGAAGTATTCGGTCTCAGCCCCGAGCTGCAAATCAAAAGCGAGCTGCTGAAATAACGAAAGGACGGAAACCATGTCTGATAAAAAGAATTACTATTATAACCGCGAGCTGAGCTGGATGGACTTCAATGCGCGCGTTTTGGAAGAAGCCCAAAAGAAAGATAACCCCCTCATGGAGCGTTTGCGCTTCCTTGCCATCACCGGCTCCAACCTTGATGAATTCTTCATGGTGCGCGTGGCCGGTGTAAAAAGCCAGATCGCCTCAAACTACACAAAGCCGGATGATTCCGGCATGACGCCGAAGGAGCTTCTCTCGGCGCTCGATAAAAAAACGCACGCCTTTATGGAAAAGCAGTATTCCTGCCTATACCGCTCTATTTTGCCGGTCCTCAAAAAGCAGGCGGAAATCGAGTTCCGCACGCCGGAAAAGCTCACGCACGAGCAAAGAGCCTTTACGGACGAGTATTTTCATCGCGTGCTATTCCCCGTGCTGACGCCGCTCGCCGTAGACAGCAGCCGCCCGTTCCCGATGCTCGCAAATAAAAGTCTGAACCTCGCCGTGCGCCTTTCTTCCAAGGAAAACAAGGGTGAAAAGTGCTTTGCCGTCGTGCAGGTACCGTCCATTCTGCCGCGCTTTACGGAGCTGCCCGCAGACGGCGATACACGCTGCTTCATCCTGCTCGAGGACATCATCACTGATTATCTTGAGGAGCTTTTCGAGCTGCACGAGATTAAAGCCGTGTGCCCGTTCCGCATCACACGCAACTCCGACCTCACCATCGACGAGGAAGCGGACGACTTTATGTATGAGATTGAAAAGTCCATCAAGCGTCGTAAGCGCGGCCGTCCCGTGCGCCTGGAGCTCTTGCAGCACACCGATGAAGATACCCGCAAATTTCTCATAAAAGCGCTGAACATCAATGAAAGCGGCATCTACGAGGTGCAGGGGCCCATTGACCTCACGTTCTTCTCGAAATTTGCGAATATCCCGGGCTGCGAAAAACTCTGCTTTGCGCCCATTCGTCCCACCACACCCCCGGGCGATTTCTTCGGCTACACCGATATTTTCAGGGCCATCCGTGAGGGCGACCGCCTTGTTCACCATCCATATGAGACATTCGACTGTGTCGTGCAGTTCATCGCACAAGCCGCAGAAGACGAAAACGTACTCGCCATCAAGCAGACGCTCTACCGCGTCAGCGGCAACTCGCCCATCATCGCGTCGCTCATCAAAGCCGCCGAAAACGGCAAACAGGTCACGGTGCTTGTCGAGCTGAAAGCGCGCTTTGACGAAGAAAACAACATCAACTGGGCAAAGAAGCTCGAAAAGGCCGGCTGCCACGTCATTTACGGTCTGACCGGCCTCAAGACCCACTGCAAAATCGCGCTCGTTGTCCGCCGCGAGGAAGACGGCATCCGCCGCTACCTGCACCTCGGCACCGGCAACTACAACGACTCCACCGCGAAAACTTATACCGATCTCGGCCTGTTCACCTGCAACGAGCAGTTCGGCGCAGACGCGTCCTCCCTTTTCAATGTCATCACCGGCTATTCCCGTCCGCCGGAGTACAAGCACTTCATCGTTGCGCCGCACGGCATGCGCAGCTTCTTTGAGTACATGATCCGTCAGGAGACCGAAAACGCCAAAAAGGGTTTGCCCAGCGGCATCACGGTCAAAGTCAACTCCCTCGTTGACCCGAAGATCATCGAGCTTCTCTATGAAGCCTCCAAGGCCGGTGTGCGCGTGCAGCTTATCGTGCGCGGCATCTGCTGCCTCATTCCGGGCATCGAAGGCGTCAGCGAAAACATCACTGTCATGAGCATTGTCGGTCAGCTTCTGGAGCACAGCCGTATCTTCCGCTTTGAAAATGCCGGCAACCCGCGCATTTACATGGGCAGCGCGGACTGGATGCCCCGCAATCTCGACCGCCGCGTGGAGCTTGTTTTCCCCATCGAGGACGAAACACAGAAGGCCCGCGCCTTCGGCATTCTCGATACCATGCTGAGCGACACCACAAACGCCCGTTTCATGCAGAGTGATACAAGCTACGAGCACGTTGACCTGCGCGGCAAGAAGAAAATCAGCTCGCAGCTTACATTCTACCACGAAGCACAGGCGCGTCTGAAAGAGCTGCAGTCCATCGAAAAGGACAGCGTTTTGATCCCGATCCACTCCGCGGAAGAATAAAGCTTGCATAGTTGTAAATAAAAGATTATAATAGAATAAATTGAGCGGACTTCGGCGCGTTTTGCTGTCCGCACACCACAACGAAAGGTTGAGGAACGATGAAAAGAATCGGTATTTTAACAAGCGGCGGCGACTGTCAGGGCCTCAACGCCTCCATTCGCGGCGTTGCAAAGTCGCTTTACGAAGAATTCGGCAACGACGTAGAGATTTACGGCATCAAAGACGGCTATAAAGGTCTTATTTTCGGCGAATACAAGCTGATGAAACCGGAAGATTTCTCCGGCATCTTAACGCTCGGCGGTACCATTTTGGGTACCTCCCGCCAGCCGTTCAAGCTCATGCGCGTCATCGATGAAAACAGCGTCGATAAAGTCAAGAACATGAAGGATAACTACAAGAAGATGAAGCTCGACTGCCTCGTCATCCTCGGTGGCAACGGCACACAGAAAACCGCAAACCTTCTGCGCGAGGAAGGCCTCAATGTCGTCTCCCTGCCGAAGACCATCGACAACGACGTCTGGGGTACCGATATGACGTTTGGCTTCCACAGCTCCGTGGAGATTGCGACGAATGTCCTCGACTGCATTCACACCACCGCCACCTCCCACGGCCGCATTTTCTGCGTGGAGATCATGGGTCACAAGGTCGGCTGGCTGCCGCTTTATGCCGGCATCGCGGGCGGCGCAGATGTGATTTTGCTGCCGGAGATCCCGTATGATATTGACAAAATCGCAAAAACATTGGATAATAGAATCGCAAACGGCAAGAAGTTCTCCATTCTCGCTGTAGCCGAGGGTGCGCTATCCAAGGAAGAAGCCGCCATGAAGAAGAAGGACTTCAAAAAGGCGCGTGCCGAAATGAAGTACCCGTCCATCGTGTACCGCCTTGCAGACGAGCTTGCCTCCCGTGTGGATAACGAGATCCGTGTCTGCGTACCGGGTCACTTCCAGCGTGGCGGCAGCCCGTGCGCCTACGACCGCGTGCTCTCTACACGCTTCGGCGCGGCAGCCGCAATGCTCATCCGCGAGAAAAACTACGGCAACATGGTCGGCCTTGTCAACGGCAAGATCGTCCCGGTGCCGCTCAGCGAGGTCGCAGGCAAGCTGAAAACCGTCCCGGTCGATTGCGAAGAAATCCTCGCAGCCCGTGAGATCGGCATTTCCTTCGGCGACTAAATTCGCACAAAACGTCAAAAGAGACGTTTTAATAAAAAGGATTGTATTGAAAGGATTGACCCACATGAAATTTTCCGTCAGTATGTACAGCTACATGCAGAAGATCCGCTCCGGCGAGGCTACTCCGTTTGAGCTGATCGCGAAGACCAAGGAACTCGGCTTTGATGCCATTGAATTTGTCGATTTCACCGATTTCGGCACCGGCACCAAGGAAGAGCGTCTCGCTCACGCCGAAGAACTCCGCAAGGAATGCGAGCGCGTCGGCCTTGAGATTTCCGCACTCGTCATGAGCTGCGACTTCATCACCGGCAGCGACGGCGACCTCGATAAAGAGATTGCTCGCGTAAAGGATTACGTCGACATCGCACACGTCCTCGGTGTCACCCGTATGCGCCACGACGCAGCCATCGGCTATGCACGCAACTCCGGTGACTTCTGCCCGTTTGATACGATGCTCCCGCGCCTCACAAAGGCCTGCAAGGAAATCACGGAGTACGCTGCACAGTTCGGCATCCGCACCATGGTCGAAAACCACGGCTTCTATGTGCAGGATTCCGAGCGTGTTGAGAAGCTCTACGCAGCGGTCGACAACAAAAACTTCGGCCTCCTCACCGATATGGGCAACTTCCTCTGCGCAGATGAGGACCCGGCTTCCGCATTTGCAAGAGTTGCACCGTATGCGTACTATGTCCATGCAAAGGACTTCATCGTAAAGCCGTTCACGGATGCCGATCCGGGCGAAGGCAGCTTCCGTTCCCGCGGCGGCAAGTACCTGCGCGGCACTATTGTCGGCCATGGCAATGTACCGATCAAGCAGTGCATGTATCAGCTGAAGCGTGCAGGCTATGACGACTGCATCTCCATCGAGTTTGAGGGCATGGAGCCGTCTTTGATGCACTGCGCATCGGCCTTGCAAACCTCAAGAAGTATTGGGCTGAGGTCTGATCCCCCCTATATTCTAAAAACCTGATTTAAAGTTTGGGCTTCGTGTCTTTTCGGCACGGAGCCTTTTCTTATGCCCCTAACGAGATGTCGTATCACATGTTATACCACTTTGAAATTAACTTCTCTTCTTTTTCAGAATCCTATCATTTTAGCACGGACAAGAGAAAACAGAGCTTTTTTGTTCCCCCGCTTGCAATACAACTCAGAAAGGTGTACAATGAAAATGAATTTTGCGCATCTGTGTCCTGCATAGCTGCACAAGAACTTAAGGAGTGATTGAAAATGTCCGTTAAAGAAAAATTTCTGGATTACGTAAGCTACGACACCCAGTCCGATTCTTCCAGCACCACTATGCCCTCCACCATGAAGCAAAAGCTGCTCGCACAGCACCTTGCCGATGAAATGGTCGCCATGGGCATTGAAGACGCACACATGGACGAGTGGGGCTATGTTTACGGCACCATTCCCGCAAACTGCGAAAAGAAGAACGTCGTTGGCTTCATCGCGCACATGGATACCGCAGAAGAAGTCTCCGGCGCAAACGTCAAAGCCCGCGTCATTGAAAATTACGACGGCGAAAACATTGTCCTCAACAAAGAGCTCGGCATCGTCACCGACGTTGAAAATTTCCCGATTCTCAAAAAATTCAAGGGCAAAACGCTTATCGTTACCGACGGTACCACCTTGCTCGGCGCAGACGACAAGGCAGGCGTAGCCGAGATCATGCAGGCTGCGGAAGATATCATCAAAAACAACCTCCCCCACGGCGAAATCCATATCGCATTTACCCCGGACGAGGAAATCGGCGCAGGCCCGAATAAGTTCGACGTCAAGGGCTTCGGCTGCGATTTCGCCTACACGCTCGACGGCGGCGAGCTTGGCGGCCTCGATTATGAAAACTTCAACGGCACCTCCGCCGATGTGGAGATTACCGGCAGAAGCGTGCATCCGGGCAGCGCAAAGAACAAGATGATCAACGCAAGCCGCGTCGCCATGGAGTTCGCTTCCCTGCTGCCGAGCCGCGAAGTGCCGGAAAATACCGAGGGCTACGAAGGCTTTGCGCATCTCAACAACATGGAGGGCGACGTAGAGCACGCTCACCTGCACTACATCATCCGCGACCACGACCGCGACCTTCTGGAAGCGAAAAGGATAAATTCAACCTCGCGGCCGAGTTCATCAACCGCAAGTACGGCTTAGAGCTCGTCAAGGTCACACTGAAGGACGCATACTCCAACATGAAAGAAATGATCCTGCCGCATCAGGAAATCCTCGACGTTGCCCGCGCCGCCATGCGCAAAAACGGCGTAGAGCCGGTCACCACCCCCATTCGCGGCGGCACAGACGGCGCACGTCTGTCCTTTATGGGTCTGCCCTGCCCGAACCTCTGCACCGGCGGCGAGCTTGCACACGGCAGAAACGAATTTGCCGTTCTGGAAGAGATGGAGACCATCGTCGAAATCGTCAAGTCCATCGCCGAGCTCGTTGAATAATGGAAAAGGAATCTGAAACTATGCTGCGATTTGGAACAATCGGCACCGGCTGGATCGCGAACAGCTACATAGACGGCGCTTTGGACAGCGGCCTGTGGCAGCTCACCGCCGTTTACTCCCGCACAAAAGAGAAAGGTCTGGCTTTTGCCGCGCCTTACGGCGTTAAAACCGTCTTTACCGACCTCGAAGAAATGGCCGCAACGGACAAAATCGACGCGGTGTATATCGCAAGCCCGAACAAACTGCATATCGAGCAGGCACGTGTTTTTCTGGAGCACGGCAAGCACGTCATTTGCGAAAAGCCGCTTTCCGCCCACGCAAAAGACGTAGCAGAGTTGCAGGCGCTTGCAAAAGAGCGCGGGCTCATCTACCTTGAAGCCATCATGTTCATGCACCTGCCGCAGAGAAAGCTTTTGGAAGAAGCTTTAAAAAAGATCGGCGATATCTCCGTGGCGAAGATTGATTTCTGCCAGCGCTCTTCAAAGTACGATGCGTACCTCGCGGGCAGCCTGCCGAATATCTTTAACCCCGCGCTCGAGACCGGCGCTTTGATGGATCTCGGCGTTTATTGCGTCTATCCCGCGCTGTATCTGTTCGGTAAGCCGCAGAACACGCTCGCCGTGTCGCATTTATTGGCGTCCGGCGCAGACGGCAGCGACATTGTTGCCATGCAGTACCCAGATAAGCTCGTGAATCTCGTGTTCTCCAAGGTCGGTCAGGCCGGCGCGAACACGGATTTTCAGGGCACAAACGGCACTGTATCCGTGGAGTCCATCTCAAAACTCGCCAACATCTCCATCCGTTATAACAACGGCACCGTGGAGGAAGTTTGCGGCGAAGAAGAAAAATTCAAGCTGATGGGCTACGAAGCGAAGGATTTTTACCGCTATATTACAGAGCCCGAAGCTTCCCGCGCGGAATACGAGCAGTGCTCTGCCCTCGCTTACGACGTTTCCGTCTATATGGAAGAAATCCGCAAGCTCGCGAACATCCGCTTCCCCTCCGACAACTAAAACATAAAACAAAACGGCACCGCATGATGAAGTCTTTTCCCGTGCGGTGTCGTTTTCGTATGGAGTGAATTCAGTTCTTAGCGTCTCTTTTGTTCTTTTTACGCGGGCTTTCCGGGTCTTCATCTGTGTGCCGAATATCCTGCATTACGTCCCATGGCGTCAGCATACCGAGCAGCGGCTCATCTCGGCTCCCCGTCTTCGTGATGAAAATGACCGAAAGGCGTTTGTTGCGACCGCGTATCTTCTCAAACATACGCCGCGCCTCAATGCAGGTCGTTTTCTCATCGACAAACGCAAAGTTTTCCACATGCTTTTCTACGGCCAGCATTTTTCCAAGCTGTGAAAGCGTCGTTTCCTTCGTGATGCGTAAGGTTGGGTCACGCAAAATGCACGAAAAGATTGTGGACACGCTGAATACACCGAGAAATTTCTCTTTTTCTATAACCGGAATGTGCGAAAAGCCGCTCTTGTCCATGCTTTCCATCAAATTTAAAACGCGCGAAGAAAGCCTTGCACAGCGAATGCTGCTGCCTTTTGTCGCAAAGTCGAGTGCAAGCGGCGGACGGCAAACGTAGTCGAGCGCCTCCCGCAGTGCTTCCACCACCGGCTCGCTCGGCTCCACGATCGGCTCGCCGCCGAGGTTCGCATTGTGCGTCATCAAATTGCGGATTTCTCGGCAGAGATTCAACGTCTCGCGCACAGGCGCGCTTTCATAATGGTTGATGTATTCAAAAACCACGCTGGAATACCGCCGTTGCTTTGCGGTGCTGAACTTTACCTCAAGCTCATCCTCCAGCTGTTTATATAAATCGATAAATTCATCGCTGCGCATGGATCACACTCCTTTTTTTAAGGATACCACAAAAAACGCCTCCACGCAAGGCTTTGCAGATAACAAAAAACCCGATACAAATTGTATCGGGTTTCTGGAGCTGATGGTCAGAATCGAACTGACAACCTGTTCATTACGAGTGAACTGCTCTGCCATTGAGCCACATCAGCATATTGGGTTTTGCAACGTTGATTATTATACCGAATTTTCTCCGTAAAGTCAACCCCTATCGCGAATTTTCTTTTTAAAAAATATTTCGCGCGGACAAAATCCGCCTACGCCGGGCGGTTTACGGTTGTAACCACGCACAATGTGTGGTACAATGATACATACAGAAATTCAGGATGGGAAAGGGCGGCTTTTCATGGGTTATAAGCTGGAGCTCGGCGCATGGAGCGCGGTTTTCGCCGTGCCGAACGCGCTTGTAGATCAATATATCAAGGAGGCGGACGGAGATCAGCTCAAGGTCATGCTGTGGCTTCTGCGCCATAACGGGCGGCCGTATGCAGCGGAGGATCTTGCAGCCGCGCTCGGCATCACCCCGCAGCGTGTCGATACCGCGCTCGGCTTCTGGACGAAAAGCGGTCTCATTTGCAGCGTTGACACCCCGCTGGATACCGCCCTCACGCCGAATCACGTGGAGAGCCCCACGCCCGTCGCACCGCAGCCGAAGGCCGCTCCAACACAGCCGCAGCGCCCCACCGCGCCGAAGCGTATGCTGCGCCCGGACGGGCTTTATATCTCGGAGCGCGTAGAGTCCTCCCCGGAGATTCGCCGCCTTGTAGAGGAAGCGCAGAACCTGCTCGGCAAAACGCTTTCCCCCGCGCTTTCCGGCACGCTCATTCAGGCGCACGAAGATTACGGCCTGCCGTGTGAAGTCATTTTAATGCTTATCGCCTACGCGAATAAGATTGGCCGCGCAAACACGAGCTACATCGAATCCACCGTGCGCAACTGGGCAGATTCCAACATTTTAAGCATCGCCGCCGCGGAGGAAAAGCTGCGCGAGCTCGACGAAACCGCCATCGCGTGGAAGCGCTGTGAAAATGCGTTCGGCATCACCTCCCGCCGCGCACCCAGCAAAAACGAGAGCCAGTTTGCTCACAGATGGGTGTTCGAGTGGCGCATGCCCGATGAGCTTCTAAACGAAGCCTATAACCGCTGTGTGGATAACACCGGCAAGGTCAACATGAAATACATCAACGCCATTTTGGAGTCGTGGCACAACGCGGGCATCCATACCTTGAAAGAAGCCGTGGATGAAAGAATTGCCGCTGAAGCCCGCCGCGAGGGTGCGCATAAGCCTTCTTATGACCTTGACGAATACGAAAAATACGATATTTTTGCTACGGAGAAATAAACCATGGGATATGCAAGGCAGGTCTACACGCAAGCTGAAAATGAATTAAACAGACGTCGCACCACCGCGCAGGATAACGCACAGCGCCGCTTAGAGAACTTCTATGCCGTCTGCCCCGAAGCGGAGGACGTGCGCAGACGCATCGCTTCCACAGCAAGTCGGGCGGCTATGGCCGTTTTGCGCAGCGGCAACGCGCGAGAGACCATGGAAGCTTTAAAAAATGAAAATCTTTCGCTGCAAAAGCAGTTTGCCGATCTCCTCGCCGCGCACGGTCTCACCCGCGCTGACATCGAGCCGCAGTACACCTGCAAGCGCTGCGAAGATACCGGCTATGTAGACGGCCGCATTTGCTCCTGTTACCGCAGTTTATTAAAGCAGATCGCCTACGAAAACCTAAACCGTATCTCCCCGCTGACGCTCTCGTCCTTTGAGGATTTCTCCCTGCTCTATTATTCCGATGTTTCCGTAAACGGCGAGCGTTCCGACCGCGAGCAAATGCGCAACATTTACGACTTCTGCCGGCGCTACGCAGACAACTTTAAAAAGGACAGCGGCAACCTGTTTTTCACAGGCGCTACGGGTCTCGGCAAAACGCACCTTTCCCTCGCCATCGCCGCAGAAGCCATCAATAAGGGGTTCGGCGTAGTGTATGGCACGGCGCAGACTTTTGCCCTTTCTCTCGAGCGCGAGCGCTTCACCCGCACCGAAGAATCCGGCGGCGATACGCTCGATCTTTTAAACGACTGCGACCTGCTCATCATCGACGACCTCGGCATGGAAATCTCGTCGTCTTACATCACGGCGACAATCTACAATGTGATTGATACGCGCATCACACTGAAAAAGCCGACCATCATCAGCACAAACCTCTCCATGCAGGAGCTCGAAAAGCGTTACAACGAGCGCTTCACTTCGCGCATAATCGGATTCTACGACCGCTTGATCTTCCGCGGTAAAGACATCCGCATGAAGAAAAAGCTCAATCCGCAAAACAAACAAAATTAGCACGCAAGCAAAAAGCCGAACGGCATCGGAGCTTTCCCCGCCGTTCGGCTTTTATAATTTATTTTAATACTTCGCGGATTCAATCTCTTCAATCACGCCGCGCACGGCTTTCTCCACCGCGCCATCTTCAAACGGCACCGGAATGCCGACATAATGCAGCAGATCAAAATAGCCCAGCGTGCCACCCGCTTTGCACAGCTTCAAATAACGTGCCCAAGCGCTCTCGCGGTCTTTCTTCATCTCGTCATAGAAGAAGAATGTGCAGATCTGCGCCAGCGCGTAATCGATACAATAGAATGGGTAGAGGAAAATGTGCTGCTTCTGCATCCAAAAACCGCCGTTTTCCAAGAATGCGTTGCCGTCATAATCGCGCCACGGCATATATTTTTTCTCAATGCTGCGCCACACACCGCGGCGTTCCTTCGCCGTCATCTTCGGGTTCTTGTATACCTCGTGCTGGAACTCATCCACGCACGCCATGTACGGGATAACGGCCAGTGCATCGCACAAATGTGCATAACGGTATTCGTCCGCGCGGTCGCCGAAGAATTTATCCATCCACGGGTAGGTGAAAAACTCCATCGACATCGAGTGGATCTCGCACACCTCGCTCGTAGAGCCCTGCAAAACGCCGATCGGAATCAAGCGCTCACCGAGATATGCCTGGAACGCGTGGCCGGCTTCATGCGTCAAAACGTCCACGTCTGCAGAAGTACCGTTAAAGTTCGAAAAAATGAACGGTGCTTTGTATTCCGGCAAAGATGTGCAGTAGCCGCCAAGGTGCTTGCCCGGGCGCGTCTCAAGGTCAAACAGCTCGTACTTCGTCATGAAGTCGAAGAATTCCTTTGTTTCGGGCGAGAGCGCGCCGTACATTTTGGTCGCCTGCCCCACCATATAATCTTTGCCGCCGATGGGATCTGCGTTGCCGCCTGCAAATGTCAAACTCTCATCGTAGTATTTGACGGAATCCAAACCGAGGCGCTTTGCCTGCGCCTTGCGCATGCGGTCCACCGCCGGCGTGATGACCGTGCGGATCTGCTCGCGGAACTTCTCCACGTGCTCGGGCGTGTAGTCCAGTCTGCCCATATTGCGGTACGCAAGCTCGGTGTAATTGTCATAGCCGAGCTTCTTCGCCATCTCCACGCGCACTTCGATGAGCTTATCGTACAACTCATCGAGCTTGTCGGAAACGCCCTCGTAAAGGTTCGCCCACTTTTCAAACGCTTCTTTGCGCTCCTCGCGGTCGGTGCTCTCCATATGTTTTAAAAGGCCGTAGAAATTGCAGGTCTCGCCGCGAAAATCCACCTTGCAGGAAGCCGCAGCCTTGGAATACTCCACGGAAAGCTCCGATTCTTTCACAAGCTCCGGGATAATGCGCTCGTCCTGCGTCTTGAGGTCGTTTTCCAAAACCGCGATGAAATGCGCGCCGTATTCCTTTTCAAAGTCCGCACGGAACGGGCCGTTCACAATGTCTTCCTTCATCGCCTTCTCCGCCGGGATCAGGTTCGGCAGATTTTCGTTCAGGTACGCCATTTCCGTTTCGTAGAATTCATCTGTCGTGTTCATCGTGTTGCGGATGCTGCAAAGCGACGCGATCGTAGACAAGTGCGTGTCGAGCTTTTCAGCGTCTAAAAACACCTTTTTCGCTTCCTCAAAGGTCTTTGCTGCCTTAAATGCCTCGCTGTACCGCTTATATTCCTCCACTGCCGCCGCAATGTCCGGTCGGGTGTACGGAAGTTCACTGAATTTCTGCACAACAATACGCTTCCTTTCCAAAATCTATTTGCGCTTATCATACCACCGCTTTGCACATTTTGCAAGTAGTTTTTGTTTATCCTGCACAGCAAAATGTAATCTATGCAAAAAAGAGACCGCGCACAAAGCCCGATCTCTATCTTTGAGATAAATTTTAAGTTATTTCAGCTCGCCAACAACCTCACGAATGGACTTCGCCAGAATATTGAGGCCCTTTTCCAGCGTATCCATCGGCACCTTCAACTCCGGCATGATCTTCACAACGGAATCGCGGCGGCCTACACGCTCCACGATGAGGCCGTTTTCAAACGCCTTGTGAATGACCGCCTTCGCAACATCGCCCTCAAACGCGCCGAAATCCACGCCCCACAGCAAACCGATGCCGCGTGTCGTGATGCGGCTGTCAATCGTCTCTATGTTCTCCTTGAGGAACTTCTCCACGAACGGCGCACGCTCACGAACCGCGTCTTCCACGTGCTCGTTCAGCATGAACTCCAGGCCCGCTTTCGCTGCGACCAAAGACAGCTGATAGCCGCGGAATGTGCCGTTGTGCTCGCCCGGCTTCCACTGGTCAAGCTCCGGGCGCAACAGCGTCAGCGCAAACGGCATGCCATAGCCGCCGATGGACTTCGAGAGCGTCACGATGTCCGGCGTGATGCCTGCGCGCTCAAACGAGAAGAACCAGCCGGTACGGGAAGCACCCACCTGCACGTCATCAACAATCATCAAAATGTCGTACTTGTCGCACAGTGCGCGCACACGGCGCAGCCACTCATCGGGCAGCACATAAATACCGCCGTCCGCCTGCGTCGTTTCCAAAATGATTGCCGCCGGCTTCTCCACGCCGGAGTGGTCGTCCGTGATCAGGCGCTCCATATATGCCACGGTGTCGAGCTCCGGGAACATATACGGTGCCGGAATATGCGTCACGTTGTAAAGCGGCACGCCTGCGCCCTTGCGGGAGTCCGCATTCGTTGTCAGCGCTAAAGAACCCAGCGTCATGCCGTGGAACGCACCCATCAGTGCAAAGACATTGTTGCGCTTCTTTACCTTGCGAGCCAGCTTCAAGGCCGCTTCCACCGCGTTTGTGCCGGTCGGGCCTACAAACTGAATTTTATAGTCAAAGCCGCGTGGGCGAATGACTTCATTTTCGAAATACTCGATGAATTCGCGCTTCGGTTTCGTGTACATGTCTAGCGCGTGCATCACGCCGTCGTTTTGCAAATATTCAACGACCTTCTCTTTGATGTACGGGTTGTTATGCCCGTAGTTCAGTGCGCCGGAGCCGCAAAAGAAGTCGATATACTCCTTGCCGTTCTCATCCGTCTGGATAGAGCCCTTCGCCTTGACGAAGACCGTCGGGAAGTTACGGCAGTAAGAGCGAACTTCGGATTCATACGTTTCAAATGCTTTCGTGTTGTTTGTACTCATGTAGTACCATCCTTTCTACCATGCCATCTGCATGATTCAGCGATCACACGCGTTATGCGTGGGGCTGCGTTTTTCCCGCTCATGAGTTTTGAAGCGAGAGTCAGCGGTCGTTCGGCCAATGTGTAATAGAAATTTTGGCCGGATCCATACGGCACGCACAAATCGTTTTGTGCGATACCGTGATTAAGTTTACCACACTTGTCCGAAAAAAGAAAGGTCTTCTTTCGCAAAAAACATATATCTCTGCAAAAATTCTGCAAAAAAGAGCAGCGCCCGCAAAAGACGCTGCCCAAATTTACAAAATCTAAATTTATTCGATGTTCTCGCCGAGCGTACCCTGGCTGAGCGCCTTCAGATACGCAGTGATGAAATCATCAAGGTCGCCGTCCATCACCGCGCTGATGTTGCCCTTTTCGCAGCCCGTGCGGTGATCCTTTACGAGCGTGTACGGCATGAAGACATAAGAGCGAATCTGGCTGCCCCACGTGATTTCCTTCTGCTCGCCCTTAATATCGGAGATTTTTTCAAGGTGTTCACGTTCCTTGATCTCAACGAGCTTAGAGATAAGCATTTTCATAGCCACGTCGCGGTTCTGGTACTGGCTGCGTTCCACCTGGCAGGAAACGACAATGCCCGTCGGAATGTGGATCAAACGCACGGCCGAAGAGGTCTTGTTGACCTTCTGTCCGCCCGCACCGCTCGCACGGTATACTTCCATCTTAATATCGTCCGGGTTGATTTCCACGCTGAGGTCCTCGTCAATCTCCGGCATAACCTCCAGAGAGGAGAATGAGGTGTGGCGGCGGCCTGCGGAATCGAACGGCGAGACGCGCACCAAACGGTGAACGCCCGCTTCACTCTTCAAAAAGCCATAAGCATTTTCGCCCTCGACAAGGATGGAAGCGCTCTTCAGGCCCGCTTCGTCGCCCTCAAGGTAATCAAGTGTAGAAACCTTAAAGCCGTGACGCTCACCCCAACGGTTGTACATACGGAACAGCATCTCGGCCCAGTCCTGTGCCTCCCGTGCCGCCGGAACCCGCATGGAACGTCAAAATCGCGTTCTTACTGTCATATTCGCCGGTGAGAAGCGTTGTCAGACGCATCGTCTCAATCTCTTTGCCGATGGCCTCCACTTCCTCCTGTGCCTCCGGCAAAAGAAAGGTCTTCTTCCTCATTGCCCATTTCAATGCGCGTCAGCGTATCTTCGCAGCGGGAAACAAGATTCAGATACGTCTCGTCCTTCTGCTTTAACGCAGCAGTCTTCTGCAAAATCTTCTGTGCAGATTCCATGTTGTCGTAAAAGCCCGGCTCCGCCGCCTTGTTTTCCAGCATCTCCACTTCTTCACGCAGTCTTTCAAGGCCCAGCGCGTCCTTCAATTCATCCAGCGCCGCCTGCTTTTCATTCAGTTCATGTTTTAATACTTCATATTGCAGCATACGTTTTCGTTACCTTTCAAAAATATCCGTCCAAACCCGCCTTCAAACATTTCACGGCGGCGTTCAGCTTAAATGTGCGCAAATCTCTGTTTATTATAATAGATAACCCGCCGTTTGTAAATAGAAAAAATGCGGGAAAACGCACGGTTTCGCTGAAATCTTTATATTTGCCTTTCTTGAAGTTTTACTTCGTTTTCTCACTGAATTATTAACAGTCTGAAAATTTGCACGCTTTGCATTGCGATTGCGGGCATTTTGTAGTATTATATGAATAAGAAAATAATTCTGGCAGTATTCTGACCGTCTTTCGAATATTGCCAACCGAATTTTGGAGGTTCTGTTTTGGACTACAAAGGCATCAAGTGTCCCGTGTGCGACAAGCCGTTTACGGAAAATGACGATATCGTCGTTTGCCCGGTCTGCGGTGCACCGTACCACAGAGGCTGCTATAAAGAAAAAGGTGCGTGTATTTTCACAGATCTGCACGAAAGCGGCAAGACTTGGGCGCCGCCTGTTCCGCCGGACGCGCCGAACACGGCCAGTGAGCTTAAAGACAAGGAATGCCCGAACTGCGGCACCTTAAACGCCCACAGCGCGCTGTTCTGCAACATCTGCGGCACTTCCCTCACCGGCGCGCCGGATGAACACCGCAACACGGGCTACAACACGCAGCAAAATCCGAATAACGCGAACAATCCGAACGGCTATAACAATTACAATAACCCGTACGGCAGTTATCCCCCGCCGCAAAACAACGCAAACTATCAGAGCCGCGGCTTTGGCGGCGTGCCGTTCGCGTTCGACCCCATGGGCGGCGCAAATCCCGCAGAATTTGTTGCGGATAACGTCACCTACGGCGACGTCAGCAAGGTCGTGCAGCAGAATACGGCGTATTACCTTTCCGTGTTCCGCAATATTAAGTCTTTCGGGCGCAGCAAGTTCAATTTCAGCGCGTTCCTGTTCTCCGGCGGCTGGCTCCTGTATCGCAAGCAGTACAAGGCGGGCATCATCACAACGACAATCATGTTCCTTTTATATATCGCGAACCTGATGCTCTCGTGTTTCGTCGTCAACCCCATCACGACGCACGTCATCGACAACGCCGGTGTGTCTTCATCGGATCTCAGCTACGTGCAGCTTGCAAACCTGCTTTCGCAGTACTTGATGGATAACCCCTCACAGTATCTTTTGTTCTGCCTGCCGCTTTTGTGCAGCGCCCTGATGCTCGGCATTATGATCTTCGTCGGCGTGCGCGCAAACCGCATGTATTTAAATCACTGCGTCCGCACCGTGCAGGAGATCAAAAGCGTCAGCAATACGGAAACCGACCTTTCCGCAGAATACACCGCACGCGGCGGCGTGAACGTTGTCGTAACGTTCTGCCTGCTCGCCTGCTACATGATCCTGCGTTGGATCCCGCTCTTCTTGACTTGATTCCAGCTTAAAAGCGACATCACCGCTTACGGTTTCACGCGGTAATGCCGTTAAGAATAGAACCCCTTTGGAAAATAGGAAGTATATTTGGAGGTATTGATTTATGAAAACCGTCAGAAAAGCCGTCATCCCCGCAGCAGGCCTCGGCACACGCGTGCTCCCGGCATCGAAAGCGATGCCCAAGGAAATGCTGCCCATTGTGGATAAGCCCGCTATCCAGTTTATTGTGGAGGAAGCGGTCCGCGCCGGCATTACGGATATTCTCATCATCACAAACCGCGGCAAATCCATCATGGAAGATCATTTCGACCGCGCCCCGGAGCTTGAGGAGCGTCTGCTCGCAAGCGGCAAAAAAGAAGTGTACGATGAAGTTGTGAACCTTGCGCACCTTGCAAACATCACCTACATCCGCCAGAAAGAGACGCGAGGTCTCGGCCACGCCATCTCCTGTGCCAAAGCATTTGTCGGCGATGAGCCATTTGCCGTTCTCTATGGCGATGACGTCATCCTCGGCGAAGATCCCGCCTGTGGCCAGCTCATCCGCGCTTATAACGAGACCGGCAAGGGTGTCGTCGGCGTGAAAGAGGTCAGCGAAGAAGCCATTCAGCGCTACTCCTCCCTCAAGGTAGAGCCTCTGCACGATAACTGGTTCACCTGCACCGATATGATTGAAAAGCCGAGTAAGGATAAGATTATGTCTCTTTACTCCATCCTCGGCCGCTGCGTATTGCCGCCGCAGATTTTTGACATTCTCGCCCACACCGCACCCGGCGCCGGCGGCGAGATTCAGCTCACCGATGCCATGTGTGAGCTTGCCCGCACCGAAAGCATGATCGCCGTCGATTTCACCGGTAAGCGCTATGATATGGGCAATAAGCTCGGCGTCATGCAGGCACAGGTAGAGGTCGCCTTAAAGCACCCCGAGATTGGCGAAAGCTTCCGCGCCTACCTTAAAGATCTTGCCAAAACGCTTTAAGTGTAAAGCCGATTCGCATTACACGTATGTAAAGTTCATTTGCTTTGTAAAATCAATCAACTTTACAAAGCATCTATATCAAATTTGATTTTCCAAAAATCCGCCGAGTTCCAAGATTTTTCTTGACTTTGCGGATTTTTATGTTATAATACTTTTGTTAGTTTGTGCTTATGCGTTTTGTGTAACACAAATGACAATCCTTGCTCCGTTTAAAAGTACGGGGCCAAAGTCCAAAAGGAGGTGCAAACCATGACAGAGGTAGTAAAGAACAAGTACGAGACCGTTATCGTTCTCTCCGCAAAGCTCGGTGAGGAAGGTAATGCAGAGCTGGTCGAAAAGTTCAAGGCATTGATTGCAAAGCACGGCACTGTCGAGAGCGTTGACGAGTGGGGTAAGAGAAGACTCGCGTATCCGATCAACAAAGGAAACCGAAGGCTACTACACCCTCGTAAACTTCGAGAGCACGCCGGACTTCACCGCTGAGCTGGACAGACGCTATAAGATCACTGACGGCGTTCTCCGTTCCATCATCGTGAAGAAGGATCCCCGTTTTGCAACCGCTGCTGCAAAGCCGCGTAAAGCCGCTGAGCCGAAGCCGATCGATGTTGAGGCTGTTGCAGCCGAGGCTGTCGAAGCAAACGAGTCCGCTGCTGAGTAAGTTTTTTGAAACGAAAGAGAGTTGTTACCTATGTTGAATGTTGCAGTTGTTATGGGCAGACTGGTTGCCGATCCTGAGCTTCGCCACACCCCGAGCGATGTTGCCGTTACCAGCTTCACGCTGGCGGTAGACCGCTCCTATGTTAAGTCCGGTACAGAACGTCAGGCTGATTTCATTGATGTTGTCGCTTGGCGCAGCACCGCGGATTTTGTATGCAAATACTTCCGCAAAGGGCCAGATGATGGCGGTTCATGGTTCCATTCAGACACGCACATATACAGATAAGGACGGCAATAAGCGCAAGGCGACCGAGATTGTTGCGAACGATGTCAATTTTGCGGATTCCAAACGTAGTGACAGCGGCGCAAATTACGGTGCCCCCTCCGCCCCGTCTTACGGCAATAATTACGGAAGTAACAGCGCAGCCGGAAATGAAATGCAGCGCCCGGCTTACAGCGAACCCGCTCCCACCTATTCAAGTGGTAACAGCGGAGATTTCGAGGAGATCATCGGGGACGACGACCTGCCGTTCTGATGATCCAACAACGACTAAGATAAGGAGGCTTTCGCAATGGCAGACAGACCGGAGAGAGATAATCGCCGCGGTGGTCGCAAGGGCCGCAGAAAAGTATGCAGCTTCTGCGTTGACAAAGCGGATTACATCGATTACAAGGATGTTGCCAAGCTTCGCCGTTTTATTTCTGAAAGAGGCAAGATCCTCCCCAGAAGAGTTACGGGAACTTGTGCACATCATCAGCGTGGTCTGACAGTCGCTATCAAGCGTGCTCGTCACCTCGCTCTCCTGCCCTTCAGCAGCGACTGATCGTGCAGATCTAATATCAGCGTACAAGGGAGATTTTCGTCGGAAGGTCTCCCTTTTGCTATCCCCATTGATTTGCAAAACCCGCACTCTGTGCCTTTAACGGTACAGAATGCGGGTTTCTTTTTAATTTACTTGAACCGTCATCAGAACAGACGAATGATCTTGCCACCGCAGCCGCAATGGTACCGCTCCGGGTGCTGCACCACTGCCGTGAGTTTCATGCGCGGAAATTGCCTTTTGCATTTTGTACATTGCAGCATATATTTCACCGGTTTCTCCTCGTACTCCACAAGTGCTTCCTTCGTCGTTGCCGTAATGCAGTAGCTATACGCGTTGTTCATCTTACCTGCGTATGTCTTCCAAAGGAGCTTGTGATTCATGCAGCGCGGGCACGTGTGCAAAAGCTCATGCGCCAAAACGCTGCGCACACAATTCTCGTCCTTGTCCTCCAAATACGCTGAGACCTCGATTCGATATTCATATTTTTCGCCATGTAATCGCATACAGCGACCGTAGCGCTTTTTGCGCGTGTGTTGATCTGTACCTCCGGCTCGATGTTGCCCGAGACCGGGATACCCAGCGCACGCACTTCTTCGTAGATTTCTTTCATCAATGCGTTATAATCATACTTCATAAAGTTTCCTCGCTTTTCTTTTTATTTTACTACTATCTACTACGAAAGAAAAGTGATATAATTTAAAAGGAAAATCGTTTTCCTATCAATTTTTCGGAGGAATTTTCATGAAGTATTATTCGATCGGCTACGCCGTCAACGACGGTTTGCCGGAAGTTACACGCGAAGACGTGCAGAAACTCACCCACATGAACCTTGCGTTCGGTCTCATCAGCGAAAACGGCCTTTTGGATCTGCACCAGATGACACATCTCGATCTCATCCCGCAGTTTCGCGATTGGAACCCCGCTCTGCGCGTGGTGCTTTCCGTCGGTGGCTGGGGCGCGGGCGGCTTCTCCCTCATGTCCCGTACCGAAGAAGGCCGCCGCGCATTTGCGGAGTCTTGCCGCAAAGCCGTGGAGGAGTATCACCTCGATGGCATCGATATCGACTGGGAATACCCATGCAGCGACCAAGCCGAGATTGACTGTGACTCGAGCGATAAACAGAACTACACAAAGCTCCTGCAAGCTCTGCGCGACGCCCTTGGCATGAACCGCATCGTCTCCACCGCCGTCGGCGCAGGTGATTATTTCCCGGAAAACACCGAAATGGACAAGGTCGCCGAGATCGTCGATTACGTGCAGCTCATGACCTACGACATGCGCAACGGCTTCACGCATCAGGCCGGTCACCACGCCTCCCTCAGTGCCAGCCGCGGCGATACGAGCAATACGAATACGCGCTACATCGTCGAGCTGTTCCACAATGCCGGTGTGCCGTACAATAAGCTCGTCGTCGGCGCAGCATTCTACTGCCGCCATTACACGGGCGCCGCAAACATCAACAACGGCCTCCTGCAGGAAGCCAGCGCCGGTATGTACGGCCCGAACTACGACGGTCTCACCGAGGAGTTCCGCCGCGAGCATAACTACACGGAATATTGGGACGAGGACGCTGAAGCCGCATATCTCTGGAACGGCGAAACGTTCATCAGCTTCGAGTCCCCCGAGGCTATCCGCCGCAAGTGCGAGTACGTCAAGGAAAAGGGCATGCTCGGCGTCATGTACTGGGAGCACAGCGCCGACCACACCCGTGAGCTGCTCACTGTCATCGCAAAAACACTGAATATCTAAATTCTAACGGAAAAGGAGCCTGCGCGCATGAAAACCGCGTTCAGGCTCCCTTTTTACCGATAAAGACAAGAACTATCCCTGTTCTTTGTAAAATAAAAGACCCATCGGAATTCCGATAGGTCTTTTGGCGTGGTGCGCGAGACGGGACTTGAACCCGTACGTCATAAACACACGCCCCTCAAACGTGCCTGTCTGCCAATTCCAGCACTCGCGCTCAACAATATGCATTATAGCATAAGCCGCGCTGTTTGTCAACTGTTATTTCTCAAAACGCAAAAACATGTCCGTTTTTGCATTTTACCGCAAAATGCTGGTAAAAAGGGTCAAAACATGCTATACTGCATGTAATAGGAACGCGGGAGGAAAACACGATGACATACACAAAACGCTATATGTCGCCGATTGGCGTGATCTTGCTTGCAGCAGACGACGCGGGGCTTACGGGGCTGTGGTTTGAGGGCAGCAAGTATTTTGCGGCGGAGTTGCCGAAGGCGCACATAGAACAGGACATACCCGTTTTACTCGAAACCACACAGTGGCTCGACGTATATTTTGCCGGAAAAGAACCGGATTTCACGCCGCCGCTACACCTCATCGGCTCGGATTTTCGGCAGGCGGTTTGGAACATCCTGCTCTCTATCCCCTACGGCCGGACGATGACCTACGGCCAGATTGCAAAGCAGCTTGCAGAAAACACCGGGATAGACAAAATGTCCGCACAGGCGGTTGGCGGTGCGGTCGGGCACAATCCGATCTCGATCATCGTCCCCTGCCACCGCGTTGTGGGCACGAACGGCAGCCTGACCGGCTACGCCGGCGGCCTTGATAAGAAAATCGTGCTGTTGAAGCTTGAAAAAGCCGACACCGCAAGATTTTTCCGCCCGAAAAAGAGTACGGCGCTGTAACACGCCCTTACACTAGAATAAACGAAAAAGTCTTCCGTTAGGATTGCGGGAGACCTTTTTGCTATAAAAACCAAGCTAAACGTAAAATAAAAGACCCATCGGAAATTCCGATGGGTCTTTTGGCGTGGTGCGCGAGACGGGACTTGAACCCGTACGTCATAAACACACGCCCTCAAACGTGCCTGTCTGCCAATTCCAGCACTCGCGCTCAACAAGTGATATTATAGCAATAAACAGGCAAATTGTCAAGACTATTTTAAAAAGAAACTTGAATTTTTGTTTGCAAAAGCCGGATTTGCGTCGGTTTAGTCCTCAACGGCAATGGCGTTTTCTTCTTTGATTTCTTCCGCGAGCAACATGCGCACAGGGTGCTCGGCGGTATACGGTTGCCATGTGGGCAAGCCCTCCCCATTCGGGTCGCCGGTCTTTGCGAAGTTTGCCCAGTAAGAGGACATTGCAGCTTCAAGTGTATAGTCGCACGGCTCCCACGGTCGCCAGCATCTGTTCATCGTGTGGAAAACATACCACAGCTCGGACGAATGGAACGCACCTGCGTTGTCGCCCGGCAACTGACGGTTGAAGAAATAGACGTAACTCGGGCATCTGCCGAGTTTATTCTGGTTCTTCGCCCAGCGCACGGCGCTCTTTTCGAGAATTCTATCGCCCGCTGCGATGTCGCCGCCGGTGCAGCCGATCATGTAATCGATGTCGTGCGCATTGCCGGAAAGCGCCACTTCGTCTACGGAAGCCTTCAGCAGCACGTTATCAACAACGGGCTGCCACGCAAGACCGCTTGGGGACTGGATGGTATACTGCACCTCGGCGATTTTTTCCGCCGGGACAGCACGCATCTCTTCGATGTTTTTTGCGCCGAGCTTTTCCATCAGCTCTTTGGAGGACTTCACGCGCATTTCAATGGAAACGTCGTGCGAAAGGCCACCAAGGCCGCCTGCGCTCTGCAAAACGGCACGCTTAATCTTGCCGCGCGTCAAATCGGACGAAATAAGCGTCTGCACGCTCATGCAGCCTGCAGACTGGCCTGCTGCCGTGATGCAGTCCGGGTCTCCACCGAACGCCGCAATGTTCTCGTATACCCAGTCGATTGCTGCAACCTGGTCATAAATACCGTAGTTGCCGCTGATGCCCTCGGGGTTTTCGGCATCGAGCTCCGGGTGCGCAAAGAAGCCGAGTGCGCCGACACGGTAGTTGATGGAGACGAACACCACGCCGTTTCTCGCAAACTGCTCGCCGTCGAACTCCTTTTCCGCGCCGCTGCCATGCGTGAACGCACCGCCGTGAATCCAGAAGAACACGGGCAACTTATCGCCCGGCTGCGCAGATGCAGGCGTCCAGATGTTCAGATACAGGCAGTCTTCGCTCTGCTTTAGGTTTTCATCGCTGTAAAATTCCTTGCCGTAGAGATCCATTTTGGACAGGTCAGCCTGCGGCGCTTTGGCGGAGAACTCCAGTGCGGAGCGCACGCCCTCCCACTTTGCGTGCGGTTGCGGACGCTTCCAGCGCAGCTCGCCGACCGGCGGTGCAGCATACGGCACGCCCTTGAAGATTACGCTTTGTTTGTCGTCGGAAAACGCACCTTCGAGTGCGCCTTCTTTGACGGTTACGATTGTATTCATTGAAACTTCCTCCCGGGGATAAAATTCACGGCAACGCCGCGGACAAATTTCTGCGGCGCTGTCGATGGTTTATAAATTTAATTTATGCGTTAAGCTGCTGCAGGAGCATCTCACCTGCGCCGGCAGGCACGCTGTCGCCGCCGAACGACAACATCGCACGCAGCGGCATTTCCGCCATCATACGCGCCATGGCCTCTCCCATGCCGATATCGTCCGCATCTGCCTGTGCAAGCGGGTTCTGTGCCATCATCTTGCCGAGAATCTCGCGGCCGACGGGACTTTCCATAATCTCTTCAATCGTGGAATTCATTGTGTAGACGCGCTTGATCTGCGTAGTAGAAGTGACGTTCACCGTCGCGGTGCAGGCAATGTCACGGCTGGATTTTGCCGCCATAATCGTGTAGTTGCCGGACTCAACGTACCAATCGGAAATATCGGTGCGGTAGTACGCGAACGCACGCTTTGCGAGCGTAAAGGTGACGGTCTTCTCCTCACCCGGCTCGAGTTCGATCTTTTCAAAGCCGCGCAGCTCTTTTACGGGACGAATGGTATGGCTTTCCGGCATGCCGACGTACAGCTGCACGACCTCTTTGCCCTTCACCTTGCCGGTGTTGCGAACGTTGACGGAGACGGTCAGCGTATCGGTATCCTTCATCTCGGACTTATCAAGCGTTAAATTGCTATATTCAAAAGTCGTATAGCTGAGGCCGTAGCCGAACGGGAACAACACGTCCATATTCTTTTTTTGTCGTAGTAGCGGTAACCGACAAATACACCCTCGCGATACTCGGTCTTATTCTGCTCATCGCCGAAGAAATAGAGGTACGAGGGGTTATCCTCCAGACGGCGTGGGAACGTTTCCGCGAGTTTGCCGGAAGGGTTCACATCGCCGAACAGCAGGTCGAGCGTCGCGGTGCCGACGGCTTCACCGCCGAGATATGCGTACAGCACGCCACGTACGTCATCAATCCACGGCATGGTGATGCAGCCGCCGCACATGACGACGACAACGGTGTTCTTCTGCACTTCGGAAACAGCTTTGACAAGTGCTTCGTGGTTTTTCGGCATCGAAAGCGTGCGGCGATCCATGCCCTCGGACTCCATGGCGTCCGTGATGCCGACGAACACAACGGCGACATCGGCGTTCTTTGCAGACTCCTGTGCTTCCTTGAGGAGCGCTTCGTCGGACTCTGTGGTGTTCGTATCGTAGCCGGGCGCGTAGGTGACATCGAGCCCCTTTGCAGCCTCGAGCGCGCTTGTGACCTTATAGGAGTTCACATGCGAGCTGCCGCCGCCCTGAAAACGCGGAGTCTCCGCAAACTTGCCGATGAACGCAAGTTTCTGGCTGCGCTTTAATGGCAGAATGCCATCATTTTTGAGCAGAACCATGGACTCATCTGCAATCTTGCGCGCTTCTTCGTGGTCGGCTTCAAAATCAATCTTCGTTTCGGGCTGCTTATTTTCGGTGTATTTGAGAACGATGTTCAAAATACGCTCCACGGCGGTATCGAGCACCTTGATATCGAGCGTGCCGTTGTTGACCGCGTCAACGATCTGCTTGTCGTTTGCGGCGTTTTTGCCGGGCATTTCAAGCTCCATGCCGGCTTCAAGGCACTTTACGCGGTCTGCGGTGGTCGCGCCCCAGTCACTCATCACGTAGCCGTCAAAGCCCCACTCATCGCGGAGAATATCGGTCAGCAAGCGCTTATTTTCAGCGGCGAACGTACCGTTGATGCGGTTATACGAGCACATAATCGTCCACGGCTTCGAGTCCTTTACGGCAGTCTCAAACGCAGAAAGGTAAATTTCGCGCAGGGTGCGTTCATCAACGATGCTGTCGCTGGACATGCGGTTGTATTCCTGACTGTTGGCGGCGAAATGCTTCACACTGACGCCGACATTCTGGCTCTGCACGCCGTTTATGTAGTTTTTGGCAAGTTCGCCGGTGAGGTACGGGTCTTCGGAAAGATACTCAAAATTGCGGCCACCGAGCGGAGAACGCTTGATGTTGATGGCCGGGCCGAGCAGAACAGAAAGGTCCTCCGCCTGGCAGGCGTGGCCAAGCACTTCACCGGAGCGGCGGAACAGCTCGCGGTCGAATGAGCACGCCATGCAGGAGCCTGTGGGGTAGCTGGTGGCGGGCACGCTGGCATTGAGGCCGAGGTGATCGGCGGCGTCAGACTGCTTACGGATGCCGCACGGGCCGTCCGAGACCATGACGGATTCAATGCCGAGGCTCTGCGAAGTATCGAGATGCCAGAAGTCTTTACCGGAGCAAAGCGCGGCTTTCTCTTCCAGCGTCATTTGAGAAATGATCGATTTCACATCCATACAAACAACTCCTATGACTGATTTGAGTTCAGTATAGCACACTTTCGCGAAAATTTCCATAGACAATTTGGAAATTTTGTTGACTTTATCGGTAGAAAGATATTATAAAAGCCGATGCGATTACATCGGCTTTTCATCACAATTTGAATAGTTTTTCAAAATTATCATAAAGCATTTTCCGGTTCTCTTCCTCCCCCGTAGGCGAGTGCGAAGAAGCGTTCAAGCTCCTTTTCGTGCGTCCACATGGGGAAATCCGTGCCGAACATGACTTTATCTATACCAAAATGTTCAATGCTCCTTCTTGCTTCGTCCGGGTTCAACACAAACAGCGAGCTGCTGGTATCGACCCACACGTTCGCGCCTTTTAGGCACGCTTTGGCTTCATCCCAGCGCTGGTAACCGCCGAGATGCGCGGCGATGCACTTTAATTCCGGCAGCTTTTCGAGCACATTCGCAAGCTTCTTCGGCGCAGAGAGCTCGCTTCTGGCGTCACCCATGTGAAATAAAATCGGCAGATCGCGCGCCATGCAGGCTTTGTAGACCGGCAGCATTTTTTCGTCATCGATGGCAAAGCCTTGAAAATCCGAGTGCAGCTTGATGCCGTGCAGGCCGAGTGCCTGAATTTCATCGAGCTCTTTTTCGACGTCCTCAATGTCCCGGTGCCATGCGCCAAGGCCGACGAACTTCGGGTATTTTTCGCATTTGGCCGCGATGAAGCGATTGATGGAGCCAACCTGCTCCACTTTTGTCGCAACGGAGCAGACGAGAAATTTATCGAATCCTACGGCGGTGCCCTCTTCGTTTAAAACGTGCGGCAGGCCGACCTCCGCCATGAGAAGATCATAAAAACGGCCAACGTTTTCGGTCGCCTTTTCCGCAATCTTGCCGGGGTAAATGTGGGCGTGCGCGTCGGCGGCACGGTACAAAACGCCGTTATGCTTCACCATGCGCCTTCGCCTCCCTTTCTTTTTTCGAGAACACACAGCCACAGAAATCCTGCCGATATAAGTTATAGTCTGCCGAAAGCTGAATGGAGCGCTTATAGCCCTCCTGTTTTTTGAAATCGGACGGCAAGTGCGGCACGCCGTATTCTTCTGCAAGCGCTTCGCCGATCTCGTTTAGCTTCTGCGCGTTTTTCAGCGGGCTGATGGACAGCGTTGTCGTGAAAAAATCAAAATGATGCTCTGCGGCATACTTTGCCGCTGCTTCCATGCGCAGCTTGTAGCACGCAAAACAGCGCTCGCCGCCCTCCGGGATGTGCTCAAGCCCGCGCACGGCGGTGAAGAATTCTTCCGGCACGTAAGGCAGATCGACAAGCGCTACTTCCTTGGTGCATGGCATTTCGGAGATAAGCCGCTTTAACTCTGCTTCCCTTTTTTGATACTCCGCCTCCGGATAAATATTGGGATTATAAAACAGCACGGTAATTTTAAAATGCGCTGTAAGCTTCTCCAAAACGGCGCTGGAGCACGGCGCACAGCACGCGTGCAAGAGCAAAGTCGGCCGCTTTTCCTCGTGCGTAAAGGTTTCGATGAGTATATTCAGTTCTTTTGCGTAGTTTCTTTTATTAGCCATGACTTTATTTTATCACCGAAGCCCCGTTTTCGCAAGATATGTATACTCTTTATCACAAATTTCTTACAAATCCGCCGTGTGAATTGACAATATTGCCGTTTCGCGGTAAACTATATGTATCAAATTGTGCTCATACGGCGCATTTCGGTGTTTGTGTGCCGTTTTACAGAAAGGTTTCGTGACATGTTTGATTTTTCTATATTGATTTCCAACCCGCTCATCAATGTCGCTGTTGTTTCGTGGTGTGCGGCACAAATCTTAAAGACCAGCATCCATCTTTTTAAACACGGCGAATTTAAGAAAGAGCGTCTCTCCGGCGCAGGCGGCATGCCAAGCTCCCACTCGGCGGTAACGTGCTCGGTGCTGCTGACCTCTTACCTGATCTACGGCTTTTCCTCCCCGATCTTCGCCATGGCGTTCGTGCTGGCACTCATCGTCATGTACGACGCGACCGGCGTACGCTGGGCGGCGGGTCTGCACGCAAAAGCCATCAACTACATTGTGGAGTATTTAGGTGATGAGAACACCAAGGACAAAGACCAACTGAAAGAAATGATCCCGAAGCTGAACGAATCGCTTGGCCACCGCATGATCGAGGTGGTGTGCGGCGCGCTGCTCGGATTTGCGATCTCGCTCATCGGGTACTTCTGCTTCTAAAATTCAATTTGCATGAAAAAAACGTTGCACGGAGCTTTGAAGTGACCCCAAAAGTTAGACAATATTTCGAAGTAAAATTGTTCAAGCAGCCGAAAGGGCTTGCTGTCTGTGAATTGCAGGCGGCAAGCCCTTTAGCTTTGCCTTGATTCTGCAGTTATTGTAGTAATCCAGATATTCCATTAGTTCCTGCTTGAAGTGCTGCATAGACTGAAATTCCTGCAAGTACAGCAGTTCACTTTTGAGCAGCCCGAAGAAATTTTCTATCACAGCGTTGTCCAAACAGTTTCCCTTGCGGCTCATGCTTTGCCGGATACCCTTTTCCCGAAGCATCCGCTGATACTGCTTATGCTGGTACTGCCAGCCCTGATCGGAATGAAGAATCAAGTTTGTTCCGTCCGGAATCTTTGTAAACGCCTCGTTCAGCATACTTGTTACCATGCTGAGAACAGGACGATCCGATATGGTATAGCTGACCAGATCGCTGCTGTGCAGATCGAGAATCGGGGACAGGTAGAGTTTTTCTCCGAACAGGCTGAACTCCGTCACATCCGTGACCCACTTCTGGTTTGGCTTGTCCGCATGGAAGTCCCGATTCAGTAAGTTTGGTGCGATTTTGCCGACTTCACCCTTATAAGAACGATATTTCTTTATTCGGACACGGCAAACCAAGCCTAGCTCCTTCATAAGCCGCTGAACTGTCTTGTGGTTCAGGGAGAATTTACGCTTGCGAAGCTCTGCTGTGATTCGGCGATAGCCGTACCGCCCCCTGTTTTCATGATAAATCGCTGTGATTTCTTGTTTTTCTGACTCGTACTTATCCGCCTGCTCCATCCGTTTCAGATGATAGTAGAAGGTTGCACGGGGCAGCTGAGCGATTGAGAGAAGAATGTTTAGTGCGTGTTTTTGCCTCAGCTTCTGAACTACCAACGTTTTTTGTGCTGGCGTCGCTCGTCTTCCAAAACCAAGGCTTGCAAGTTTTTAGGTATTCATTCTCCGCTCGCAGCCGCTGGACTTCTGCCAGAAGATCTTCTTCCACTCTCTTGGGTAGCTGCTTTGGCGGACGGCTCTTACTGCCGCGGCCACGCCGTTCGATGGCAAAGCCTTCCGGCCCTTCCGTCAGATAGATGCGCTCCCAGTCTCTAATTCGAGTGTCACTGCTTACGTCAAACCGTCTTGCCGTTTCACGGTAACTCAGCTTTTCTTTCTGCATGGTTTCCACGACCAGTTTCTTAAATTCCGGTGTGTATCGTTTGTTTGGTATACCCTTTGGCATTAAAATCACCCCACCTGTTAGACATTATATCATACTGTCTAACAAATGGGGTGCAGTTCACTTTCCTGCAGCGTTTTTATTATGGCTTTTTCCTGCGGTTTTGAATGCGGCGTATGAGCAGCGCCGAGCCGCCGACAGCGAGCACGCCCCAGCCAAAGAGGAGCGATGCACGGACAATCCATTCCCCGGCTGCGTTCTCTTGCTTCTCGCCATGAATGTGAAGCTTTGCGTTTCCGCCTTCCCCGCACTGCACGGTAAATGTCATGCTCTCTTCGGCGGTAAGCGTACCGATATAAATCTCGGCAAACCCAAGTGCAGCACTGTCCCCCGAGAAAAGCATCACACTTTGCCCGTTTTGCACACGCAGAAGCTTTACTTCACCTTGGCTTTCTTCTGCCGTGAGATATAACTCAAGCGGCACGGTACATTCGTTTTTGAATACAAGGCTGAGGGCACGCCGCTTTCGGCTATGACCGTCTTTTTTCTAAGCGGTCTCCGCTGAAAAACACCGGCAGCAAAAACGCCGTGATGAACGCCAGGACCCGAACCGAAAACATGCGCACCCCTCCTCGGCCGCCGGGCGCGCATCACCATACGCGCCGCCTGTAAGAGGGCACCGACGGGCCTTTTTTTCTTCATGTATATGCGTGCGCGCCGGCGTTATATACGCACGATACCGCATGACGATCTCCGCATGCCTGCCGAACAGCTTTTCCAAAAGCGTCAGGACGGTCTTTTTCTCTTCGCGATAATGCTTTCCGTGTTTCATCGTTTTCCTATGCCCTTTCCGTAAATTTTGTGATCTCTACGGATAAAATACCACGACACGGCGAAATATTTTGTCATTCCCATCATGCGGAAATCTTGAACTTTCCACGCATTTGTGGTAAAATAAATCGGTTATTTCGAATTTGTGAAGAAACAGAGGTTATCATCTTGGCCGATTTTAGAAATGAGATTGAAAAACGGCGCACGTTCGCGATTATTTCGCACCCGGACGCCGGTAAAACGACACTGACGGAAAAGTTCCTTCTGTACGGCGGCGCCATTCAGCTGGCCGGTGCGGTCAAGGGCAAAAAGAATGCGCGCCACGCCGTTTCCGACTGGATGGAAATTGAAAAGCAGCGTGGTATCTCCGTCACTTCTTCTGTTATGCAGTTCCAGTATGAGGGCTACTGCATCAATATTCTGGACACCCCGGGCCACCAGGACTTCTCTGAAGACACGTACCGCACGCTGATGGCGGCAGACTCCGCCGTGATGGTCATTGACGCTTCAAAGGGCGTTGAGGCACAGACGAGAAAGCTTTTTAAAGTCTGCGTCATGCGCGATATCCCGATTTTCACGTTCATCAACAAGATGGACCGCGACGCGCAGAGCCCGTATGATCTTTTGGATGAGATCGAAAAAGAGCTCGGCATCGGCACCTACCCGATGAACTGGCCGATTGGCTCCGGTGTGGATTTCAAGGGCGTTTACGACCGCGAAAAGTCCGAAATTCTCGCGTTTGAAGGAGACAAAGAGCTGCGCGGTCAACACGAAGTCAAAGCGCACGAGATCGATCTGAACGACGCGGCACTTGAGACCATTCTCGGCGAAAGCCTGTGCCAGACGCTGCGCGATGACGTAGAGCTTCTGGACGGCGCGGGCTATGAATTTGACCTTGAAAAAGTGCGTCATGGCAAGCTCTCCCCCGTGTTCTTCGGCTCCGCTTTGACAAACTTCGGCGTGGAGCCTTTCCTCGAGAGCTTTCTGCGTATGACGACCTCCCCGCTGCCGCGCCAAACCTCGGAGGGTGTGGTTGACCCGTTCAGCAAGGATTTTTCTGCGTTCGTCTTCAAAATTCAGGCGAACATGAACAAGGCGCACCGCGACCGCATTGCATTCATGCGCATTTGCAGCGGCAAGTTTGAAAAAGGCATGGAAGTCACCCATGTGCAGGGCGGTCGCAAGATCAAGCTTTCGCAGCCGCAGCAGATGATGGCGCAGAGCCGCGAAATCATTGACGAGGCGTATGCGGGCGACATCATCGGTGTGTTCGACCCGGGCATTTTCTCCATCGGCGACACGATCTGCACGGGTAAAAAAGTGCAATTTGAAGGCATCCCGACGTTCGCGCCGGAGTTTTTCTGCCGCGTGCAGCAAAAGGACACGATGAAGCGCAAGCAATTCGTCAAGGGCACTACACAGATTGCACAGGAAGGCGCCATTCAGATCTTCCAGGAGATCGCCTCCGGCATGGAGGAAGTCATTGTAGGCGTTGTGGGTACACTGCAGTTTGACGTATTCAAGTACCGCATGGAAAACGAGTACAACGTTGAAATTCGCATGGAAACGCTGCCGTACTCACTCATCCGATGGATCGACACGCCGGACGTGGACCTCAAAAAGCTGAACCTCACGTCCGACACAAAAAGGTGCAGGACATCCGCGGACGTTACCTTTTGCTTTTCTCAAATGAGTGGAGCATCCGCTGGGCGCTGGAGCACAACGAAGGCCTGGAGCTTTCCGAGTTCAGCCGCTAAATTTTATAAAAAGTAACGCTCTGTATGGTTTTTGTGCCGTACAGAGCGTTGTTGTTATGTATTGCTGCTTGATTTTTGCTTGTGGCTGTCCGCAACGAACTCTTTCGGCGTCATGCCGGTGCAGCGCTTAAAGCGTCCGCAGAACGAGGCGGAATCCGAAAAGCCGCAGGAAAGCGCCGTTTCACTGACAGTATATGTACCCGCCAGCAGCATTTTTTTCGCCGCATTGATGCGCACCTGCATCAAATATTGCTTCGGCGACATGCTTTCGGAAGCGGAGAAAATGCGGTAGAGATACGTGCGGTCTATGCCGATATGCCGCGCGAGGTCGCTGATCTGAATGGGATAGCCGTAGTTGCTTTTGATGTAGCCGATGGCCTTATTCACATACTCATGCTCGCGGGTGTACGCGCCGCCGTGTGCGGATTCCTCCAAAACGGACATCGCGCCGTAAAAGCCGCTCATCACTTTAAATAAGCTGCCTTTGTTGAATTCGTCGATCATCTCGTGCATGTAGCGGATGAACTCGTCGCCGTTTTCAAGCTTTGTTGTGTATTGGCTGACAAGGCCCGTGCGGCGCAGAATCTCCAGTACATCAAAGCCGTCGAATGCAACCCACATGTACTCCCACGGGTCTTCGCGATCGGCAATGTAATATGTGCGCTCACCCGGGCGAATGAGGAAGCACTCGTTTGCGTGCAGCGTGTAGGTTTCTTCTCCGACGGTATACGTACCCTTGCCGGAGATGACATAGTGCAGCAAATACTGATTGCGCACGGCCGGACCCCAGAAATGCCCGCCCTCACATTTTTCGTAACCGCAGTAATACACGGTAACAGAGCCGCCGTTATTCAAATTTTCCGCTCTATGCTTTATGGTGTTCATACCCGTCCCTACCTTTGTAATTCCTTATTCAGTATAGCACACTTAAACACAAAATACAACAAAATCACAACGAAAAGAAACAAAAAATATAGAATCTGCACACTATGCACCGTATAATGAATACAAGAATCGTTTTTATGGAAGGAGTTACAAATTATGCCAAAATTACATTCATGGGCGCGGGCAGCACCGTTTTCGCACGCAATGTGCTCGGCGACTGCATGTGCACGCCCTCTCTGTGTGAGAGCGAGATCGCGCTCTATGATATCGATGCCGAGCGTTTGGAAGAGTCTTACATCATTCTCAGCGCTATCAACAAGAATACGAACGGCGGCAAGGCGACACTGAAAACCTATTGCGGCGTTGAGAACCGCAAGGAAGCGCTGCGCGGCGCGGACTTCGTCGTAAACGCCATTCAGGTCGGCTTCTACGACCCGTGCACAATCATCGATTTCGAGGTGCCGAAGAAGTACGGTCTGCGCCAGACGATTGCCGATACGATGGGCATTGGCGGCATCATGCGTGCACTGCGTACCATTCCTGTTTTGGAAGATTTTGCCCGCGACATGGAAGAAGTTTGCCCGAACGCATGGTTCCTCAATTACACAAACCCGATGGCAATGCTTTCCGGCTACATGCAACGCTATACGAACGTAAAGACCGTCGGCCTCTGCCACAGCGTGCAGGTCTGCTCTAAGGAGCTCCTAAAGGCCCTTGGCATGGAAGATAAGGTTGAAGGCCGCCGCGAGCTCATCGCCGGCATCAACCACATGGGCTGGCTTTTGAAGATTGAAGACAAGGACGGCAACGACCTCTATCCCGAGATCAAGCGCCGCGCCGCAGAAAAGAATGCGACCGAAAAGCACAAAGATATGGTGCGCTATGAGTACATTCGCCGCCTCGGCTACTACTGCACCGAATCCAGCGAGCACAACGCGGAATACAATCCGCTCTTCATCAAGTCCCGTTACCCGGAGCTCATTGAACAGTTCAACATTCCGCTGGACGAATACCCGCGCCGCTGCATCAACCAGATCAAGGGCTGGAAGGAAGAAAAAGAAAGCATTTTGAAGGACGGCAAAGTGGAGCACACCCGTTCCAGCGAATATGCCTCCTACATTATGGAAGCTATGGTCACCGGCAACCCGTATAAGATCGGCGGCAACGTACTGAACACCGGCCTTATCGATAACCTGCCCGCCGATGCGTGCGTTGAGGTACCGTGCCTTGTGGACAAGATGGGCGTAAATCCGTGCCACGTTGGCCGCCTGCCGGTACAGCTTGCCGCAATGAACATGACAAACATCAACGCACAGCTGATGACAATCGAAGCGGCACGCACCAGAAAGCGCGAGGACATCTACCGCGCCGCTATGCTGGATCCGCACACCGCAGCCGAGCTTTCCATCGACGACATCGTGAAGATGTGCGACGACCTCATCGAGGCACACGGCGATTACATGGCGATGTACAAATAACTCAGCGTTTTCCTCCATTGATACTTCTATAAAAAGCAATACACCCGCAGGAACGAACCGCCTGCGGGTGTATTGCTTTCTAACCAATTTTACTCGCCATCTTCCCCGCTGCTTTCCGCGCTGACGAGGATACCCACAACGGCGCCGTATGCAAGCGCGTCGCCGGGGCTGTCGGACTGATAACCGATGACGCGGCCAATCTTCACATTATCGTTGACTTCGGCGACCTGCACCGGCTCGAAACCGAGGGCTTTTAAAGCCGTTACGGCTTCGTCGGCGGGCTTGTCTTTGATATCCGGCAGCGTACGCAGCTGCGGGCCTTTGCATACAGTAATCTTTACCGTGCTGCCGGCCTCGATAATCTCACCCGCGAGCGGATATTGCCCGGTGATTTGCCCCTCCGGCAATGTATCGCTGAATGTTTCCTTGGAAATTTCAAGCTCGAATTTATATTTTTTGTCCTTTTCTGTTAAGGAGAGCAGCTTGTCGTAATCCATACCGACAAGGTTCGGCACCTCAAGCGTTTGCTTTTCTTCGACAACGCCCGAATCTTTGATGGACGCAACGATGCTTTGCGGCGAGAATGGGCTGTCTTTGAACCACACGCTCGTCACGGCAAAGATGACGACGAGTGTAAACACGAATGACGCGACAAGCCACAGGAAAGTAGGCACGCGACGCTTGCTCGGCGTGCGGCCGGAACCGCTCGGCAGCGAGCGCACTGTTTCGGTCTCGACGAATTTTTCCACAACGGTCGGCTCTGCGGCAAGCTCTGCGGAAAAGCGCGAGAAGCTTGACGTGCGGCGAGAGGGATCAACCTGCAGGCCGTTTGCAATAGCCGGAATAACCTGCTCCGGCAGCTGCTTTAGGATGTTTTTGGAGATCATCAGGCGCGGGTCCTGCTTGCGCTTCGGCGCTTCCATGGGCGCGGCGCCCGTGAGCGCGAACAACAACGATGCGCACAGGCCGTAAACGTCCGTAACCTCATCACAGATTTTCGTTTTGGAGTACTGCTCCAGCGCCCAGCAGCCGGGGAAAATATCCTCAATGAGGTCGGTGCCGGCACGGCGAACAGACTGTATGTCAAAGCCCGTAACGATCATTTTATCGTCTTTTGTGATGCGCAGTGTGTTCGGCGAGATACCGAGGTGCTCGACGTTCTGCGCATGAATGGCGCCGAGCGTGTGAATGACCGGGTAAAAGAACTGTTCGCACTGCGCCCAGCTTAGAACGCCGTGCTCCTCCACGTACTGTCGCAGGGAAACGGACTCTGTGAACGAGAACACGATGTACTGCGTGTTGTTCTGCGAAAACGTATCGATGGCGCGCTGAATGTGTTTTGTATCGGAAACACGCAGGAGCTTCTGCGCATAGCGCTCGAACTCGCTTAAATAGTCGCTGAACTTGAGCTCTGCCCCGCTGACCGGCAGCACGGACGCGCCGGTCTCGCCGCGCACAGCGATGGTATGCGGATAAAACTCACGCACCTCTACCTTCTGCGCCGTTTTGGCTTCCAACGCGGCGTATGTAATGCCCGCGCCGTTGACGTGCACGGCCTGTCCCACAAGGTATTTTTCGCCGAGCAATGTGCCGTACGGCAGCGCGTTTTTCACCTGATCGCCGTTGTGCCAGCCGCAGTGCGGACAGGTATTGCTGCTGTCCTCCATTGCTTCAAAGCATCTCATGCAATATAATTTGTTCTCTCCCATGCGCTCAGCTTCCTCTCGATCTCCGCTTCGGAATGCGGTGCATTTTTATACAACATCCCCGAAAAATTCTTTTCACTGAACACAGTATACCACATTTTGCCTGTGCTTTCAAGGTGTGTACGCACCCGAAAGCGCGAAGAAACTGTCGGAAAGCTGCAAGGGCCGCAATTTTAATAAAGTTGTAAGGAAAATTTTGCTTTTCTTTTCCGGCATATATTCGGGCAAAAAAAGAACGCTCCAGTCATAGGAGCGTTCTCTGTAATTCGATTTAAGCTGAAATTAAGCCTTGTCGATGGAACCGAAGAGTTCCATCTTTTCCTTAACAGTAGCCTTAATAGCCTCAAAGCCCGGAGCGAGGAGCTTTCTCGGGTCGAAGCCCTTGCCCTCGAGATCCTTGCCTGCTTCGATGTACTTTCTCGTAGCATCTGCGAAGGAGAGCTGGCACTCGGTGTTGACATTGATTTTGGAAACGCCAAGGGAGATTGCTTCCTTGATCATGTCGGCCGGGATGCCCGTACCGCCATGGAGAACGAGCGGCATAGTGCCGGTGAGCTTCTGAATCTCAGCGAGAACGTCGAAGTTCAGGCCCTTCCAGTTTGCCGGGTACTTGCCGTGGATGTTGCCGATGCCTGCTGCGAGCATGGTGACGCCGAGGTCTGCAACCATTTTGCATTCCTTAGGATCTGCACATTCGCCCATGCCGACTACGCCGTCTTCCTCGCCGCCGATTGCGCCGACCTCAGCCTCAACGGAGATGCCCTTTGCATGAGCGATGCCGATGAGCTCGGTGGTCTTTGCGATGTTCTCTTCGATCGGATAGTGAGAACCGTCGAACATGATGGAGGAGAAGCCTGCTTCGATGCAGGCCTTAGCGCCTTCATAGGAGCCGTGGTCGAGGTGCAGAGCAACCGGAACCGTGATCTTCAGGGTCTCCAGCATGCCGTTTACCATGCCAACTACGGTGTTGTAGCCGCACATGTACTTGCCTGCGCCCCCTCGGAAACACCGAGGATGACCGGGGAGTTGTTCTCCTGAGCCGTGAGCAGGATAGCCTTTGTCCATTCGAGGTTATTGATGTTGAACTGACCGACAGCGTATTTGCCTGCCTTAGCCTTGTCCAGCATTTCCTTTGCAGATACTAACATAAATTCAGCCTCCATGATCCATGAAAGGATTTTTATTTCTTTGTATATTATAGAATATACAGCGCAAAAAATCAACCCTATTTGAAAATATCGGGCTGTTTCGCGTTATTTTACAAAAAAAAGTAAGACCTTTTCGCGATTTCTTACAACAAGGTCTTACAAAATACCGTTTATGTTCAGTTATCGGAAGACTTGCGCTGGAGCAGGACGGCGGCGATGATGATCGCGCCCTTGAAGGCTTCGCGCAGGAACGGCGGAACGCCGAGGAGATTGAGGAGGTTGTTCATAACGGCGATGATGAGCATACCGAATACAGTACCCACAACGGAGCCCTTGCCGCCGGACATGCTGGTGCCGCCGACGATGACCGCCGCGATGGAATCGAGCTCATAACCGCTGCCGGCGTTTGCCGGGTCCATAGCGCCGATGCGGGAGACCTGCAATACGGCCGCGATAGCGACAACCGCGCCCATCAGCGCATATACGCCGAGCTTTACACGATTGACGTTGATGCCGGAAAGACGGGACGTCTTCTCGTTGGAGCCGACCGCGAACACGTGGCGGCCGAACACGGTCTTCTTAGAGACGATGTACAGCACGAGCGCGATGAGGAGCCAATAGAGGATCGGCATAAACATCTGGCCGCCGACCTTCACACGGGCAATCTGCTGGAAACCCGTCGGAACCTTCGGCGAACTGGACTGCATGAACTGCTGCGTAACACTGCGCAGAATCTTCATGGCACCGAGCGTTGCGATGAACGGCGGAATCTTGCCCGCAGTGACCATGAGGCCGTTCAGGCCGCCGAAAATGATGCCGGCCGCGACGGAAATCAGAATGGCAACTATGTACGCAGGTGCGCCGGTAAGGCCGATCGCGCCGAGCCAGCCGCCGTTTGCGGCGTCGATAAGCGTCATGGTAATGGCGCCGACCGCAACGAGCGTAGAGCCGACGGCAAGATCAATGCCGCCGGAGATAATGACGAACGTCATGCCGAGCGCGATGATACCGACGCTGGAGTTGTTACGGAGAATGTTCATCCAGTTGTTAATCCATGCGCCGAACCATTCGCCGAAGCTTGCGTAATTAAAGCCGAGCGCGAGCGTCTGCAGAATAACCATGACGATCAGTGCAATGCCTGTGGAAAACAGCGCATTATTCTTCCAATTATCGCGGAACCACGCGCCAAAGCCCTTTTTGTTTGTTTTTTCGTTCATTATACCTGTCCCCTGTTGCAAGGCGCATGATGGCCTGCTCATTCATTTCATCGCCGACAAGCTCGCCCTGCACGCTGCCGTGGAACATCACAACGGTGCGGTCGCACACGCGGATAATCTCCTGGGCCTCGCTGGAAAGCACAATGACGGCGACGCCCGCCTCTGCGAGCTTCAGGATAATATCGTAGATTTCCTCCTTAGCACCTACGTCCACGCCCTGTGTGGGGTTATCGAACACAAGCACCTTTGGGTTTGCATCCAGCCACTTTGCCAGCACCACCTTCTGCTGGTTGCCGCCGGAAAGGCTGCCGATGAGATCTTTTGCGGAGCCGAGCTTGATGTGCAGCTCTTTTCGAGATCATCAAAATCCTTTTCAATCTTCTTCGAGTGCAAAAGCCCATCTTGCTGTCTCTGGGCCATGTGACGACCGTGCCGTTTTCAAGAATACTCATATCCTTGATGATGCCGTTTTCCTTGCGGTTGCGCGGCACATAGCCGATGCCGGCCTTGAGCGCCTGCCCCGTAGTGCGGATATGCACGGGCTTGCCCTCTACTTCTACCGTGCCGGAAGCCCCGTGTATTGCGCCGAAAACCGTCTGAAACAGCTCGCTTCTGCCGTCTCCCAAAAGACCCGTGAAACCGAGCACCTCGCCGGCGTGCACTTCAAAGCTGACGTTTCTGAAATGCGGCTCCAACGTCATACCCTTGCCGCTTAAAATAACATTACCGATCTTTTTCTCACGGCGGAGCGACTGTGTGCGCACATCGTGGCCGACCATGTCGCGCGCCAGCATATCGACAGAGGTCTCCGAGACAAGGCCGGAGGAAACCATATTGCCGTCTCGCAGCACTGTGTAACGTGTGCAAATCTCCATGACCTCGCGCAGCTTATGAGAAATGAACACAATGCCTACGCCGCTCTTTCTCAGCGTATTCATCATATCGAACACACGGCGAATTTCCGGCTCCGTAAGCGAAGTGGTCGGCTCGTCCATGATGATGATGGAAGCCTCCATCAAAAGTGCGCGGGCAATCTCGACAATCTGCTTATAGGAAGCATCGAGGTCGCGCACCATGATACGCGGGTCGAGGTCAAGGTCCATTTTTTTGAAAACTTCGTTCGTTTTCGCAATCATCGCGGCGGAATCCAGAAAACGGTTCTTCTTCCGCAGCTCGTGGCCGATAAACATATTCTCGTAAATGGCAAGATCATTTACAAGATTTAATTCCTGATGGATAAAAGCAATGCCATGCTTCAGGGAATCCGCCGGCGTTTGAAACGCAACGCGCTTGCCGTCCAACAGGATCTGGCCCTGATCCGCATGATGGACGCCGCCGAGAATATTCATCAGGGTAGATTTTCCGGCGCCGTTTTCACCGAGCAGCGCACAGATCTCGCCGCCGTTTAAGGTAAACGAAACGTCCCGCAGAACATCGTTTGCACCGAAGGATTTGTAGATTCCCTTCATTTCAAGTGTCATACATACACTTTCCTTTCTGTATGGCGTACAAATAGGAGATCTGCCGCCCATAGAAGACGGCTATCCCCTTTTAACAAAAAAGGCTGCTGCTTGCGCAACAGCCCCTTTGCAGAACTTTTGAATTAGTAAACGGTGTTCTCCGGGTCGAGGTACTCGTCAACGTTGTCTCTGTCAACAACTGTCGTCGAGATAATCTTGACCGGCTCTACGTCCTTGCCTGCGAGAACGTCAAGTGCCATATCAACAGCGTCCTTGACCATCAGCGGGCTGTAAAGAGAAGACTCAATCCAAATGTTCTCGTTTTCCTTCATCATGTTGAAGTACTCCTGGCAGCCGCCGCCACCGGTGATGACCTTAATGTCGTCACGGTTTGCTTCGGAAATAGCCTGCAGAACACCGATAGAAGTCTCGTCGTCCATGGAGTAAACAGCGTCGATGTGATCGTTGCTGGTGAGGATGTCGGCGAAGTCAGCCTGACCGGCTTCACGGGTGAACTGCGTAGCATATTCAACAATCTCCATATCCGGAGCAATTTCCTTCATGGTGTCGAGGAAGCCCTTCTTGCGGAGCTCTGCAACGGAACCGGAGGTCGGAACGTCGAGAACGACGACTTTGCCGGTGGTGCCGATTTTATCGACAATGTACTTAGCGCCTTCAACGCCCATGGATTCGTTATCGCCGGATACACGGTAAACGCCGTCTGCTGCGATCTCGATATCGAAGTTTACAACAACGATGCCCTCATCGATTGCTTCCTGAATCGGCACTTCCATGCCTTCCCACTGCGGGAAAGCAACGATAGCTTCTGCGCCCCAGGACTTGAGGTCGTCGATCTGAGAAGTCATTTCCTCAGCGTTGTTGCTGGTGTAGAGCTTGTAGTCGACGGTGTCGCTCAGCTCTTTGCAGCGCTGCTCAGCGTAATATGCAACGCCTGCGACCCAACCGTGGGTAACAGCCGGTGCAAGGATGCCGATCTTGGTCTTTTCCGTGGAAGTGCTTTCCTCGGAAGACGCGGAAGACTCGGATTCTGCAGAGGATTCAGAGCTGACAGCACTGGATTCCTCAGAGGCAGAGCTTGTGGAAGAGGTTCCGTTGCCTGCGCATGCTGCGAAGGTGACGCAGAGAAGCGCGAGCGCCAGAACAATGCTCAATACCTTTTTCATGTGTGTTTCCTCCTGTATCTGCGATCTGCCGCAGATGATCTGAAATATTTTGAGACGTTGTGAATAAACTGTAAACGCCTCATATACTGGGTATTTTACTCTTTGTTGTATACTTTGTCAATGATATTTCATGAAAATTTTACGTTTTTGAGCGGTTTTCTTTACAAGCGGCATTCTCCCTGCCCTATCCACTTGATTTTCTGCTTTGCAGTGTGATAAAATATTTGGGAATATGGGGTAGGTTTGCGCTTTGCAGCTTTTAATGCCTCGCTCTACTCATCGTTCGGGGAACCCCCCCTAATTGGGTTTCCCGAACAAAACAGTCCACCGAACTGTTTTGCTTCCCTTCCTAATTTTTGGATAGGCAAAAAGATTTCGTCGTCTGCGGACGACGATTTAGGGCGCTGCCCTAAAAAACCGCAACCGAACGCGTGCGTTCGGTTTAAGCTTCTTGAAAAAGCTTGCGCAAAACTTTGTGCGTTCGCTTTACTTTAGCTTGGATATCTTCAATATTAAATAATTGAAAGTGTGTTTTATGGCAAACATCATTCCCATCACGTCCTTTTTCCGCGCCGGAGCTGGACGTTTTTGCGCGGCTTACGGAAAACCAGCTTGTCAACCGCGCCGACCCCGCAAACGCAATGTTCATTGCGGAAAGCCCGCTCGTTATCGGCCGCGCCTTAGACGGCGGCTGCGTGCCGCTCTCTTTTTTAATGGAAACGAAGCATGTGGAGGGCAAGGCTGCAGAAATTCTATCTCGCTGCCCCGAAGACATTCCCGTTTACACGGCGGAGCTGGATGTTTTGACACAGCTAACGGGCTTTAAGCTAACCCGCGGCATGCTGTGTGCGATGCGCCGCCCGGCTTTGAAAAGTGTTGCGGAGATTTGCACAAATGCGCGCCGCATTGCCGTGCTCGAAAATGTGATGAACCCCACAAACATCGGCGCAATCTTCCGCAGTGCGGCGGCGCTCGGCATGGACGCGGTTTTATTGACCGCCGCCGGCAGCGACCCGCTGTATCGCCGCGCAAGCCGCGTGAGCATGGGCACAGTATTTCAGGTGCCGTGGACGTATCTGCCCGAAGACGTTTCGTGGCAGGATACACTGCACGGTCTCGGCTTTAAGACGGCCGCCATGGCGCTGCGCGACGACACGCTTCCCCTCTCCGACCCGCGTTTGGAGAAAGAGCCGAAGCTCGCCGTTGTGCTTGGCACCGAGGGTGACGGCCTTGCAAACACGACGATCGAGCATTGCGACTACACGGTGAAGATTCCCATGTCGCACGGTGTGGACTCGCTGAACGTTGCCGCCGCAAGCGCCGTGGCGTTTTATCAACTCGGCACACTGCACAACAATGTATGAGAAAAGGACGCTGCCCGCCGGGGCAACGTCCTTTGTTACCACTTTTCGAAATGCACGCGGTTTTCTTCGTAGCGGCTTTCACGCGGTTCTTTATTCTCCTCTGCGGGATAGCCGAGAGCGAGAATGGAATGCGGCACGATGGTCTCCGGCAGGTTAAACAGTGCGGCTTGCTTTTCTACGCGATCCATCTGCGGCCATGTGCCGAGCCACACAGAGCCGAGGCCGAGTGCATCGGCGCAAAGCGTCATATTCTGCGCGGCAATGGCGCCGTCGATGACCCAATAGTCTTTCGCGGGTGGGAATGCACGCTCGAGATCGCCGCAGATCAGAATGGCGGCCGCAGCCTTTTTCAGCGGCTGTGCCGGTCTACCGTTCGCCTCCGCCATTTCAAGCAGCTTTTCGCGGTCGGTGACGACGATGAACGACCAATCGCGCGCATTCACGCAGCAAGGACCGCTCATGCCGGCCTCTAAAATCCGGTGCAGCTTCTCTTCTTCAATGGGCTGTGCGGTGAAATCCCGCACGCTTCTGCGATTAAAAAGGTTTTGCAAAGCATCCATACGGGCACGCTCCTTTATGTTTTTCGAAGTCGTTTTGATTTTACCGTTATTCTACCACGCAAGAAGAAAAGTTACAAGTGAAACTTTTCTGAGATTTTAAAAACAGTGAAGCACCGTTATATTGGAACTTCACTGCTTTATTTTGATTTATCGCAACGCGCTGCGGTATTCAGCGGGCGTCATGTGCTTTACTTTTTGAACGCCGCCGCAAACTTACTGGCGCTGTCGTATCCGACCTGTGCGGCAATCTCGGCAATGTTCCGGCGTTTTTCACGCAACAAAATTTCCGCCGCGTAATTCATGCGGTAATCGGTGAGCCACGCGCCGATGGATGTGCCGTATGCCGCCTTAAAGCAGGTCTTCATCGGCGTCAGCGCAAAATCGAATCGTGCAGAAAGCTCTTCCTGCGTGAAGTTTTCGGAGATATGCTCGGCGAGAAAATCGCGCACGGCCTTGGTTTTTTCAAGCTGCGTCTTATAAAAGTACGGATGCGCCGCGTTTTCTTTCGGCGGCGTCATGCTGTCGAGCGCGAGCAGCAGCTCCAGTATTTTGATCTGAAAATAGGAAATACGTGCTTTTTCCGGCACGCGGTACATTTCCTCAAAGATGTGCGCAAGCTGCTCCGTGCACGCAACGACCTTAGGCGTTTTATTCAGCGCAAAGCGGCGCAAAATCGCCGCCGGGGTAACGGAAAAGCCCGCCATGACGTTCGGCAGGGAACGCGAGGCCTGCTCCGGGTCGAGCGTGACCACGAGTCCATGGTAATGGCCGGAGGGCAAGTCTAGCTTCTGCGAGCACGACGCGCCGTTTTCAAGCTTCATCTCACCGACGCTCACATAGGAAAAAGCGCCTTCTCCCAACGCGTAGGCCATGCGCCCTTCGCGGCAGTGCTCGATCGTGAGCCGCATACGGTCGTCGGTCTTTCCGCATACGCAGTGCGTCATGTGCAGATCTCGAAATCGAAGCTCCACACCCGGAAAAATGGTATAGCATGTCACAGTGCCCTCGCCCGTCTCGTTGCGCAGCTGCCACACGGCACAGCCGTCACTTTCCGCAAGCAGCATCGTGTTTTGCTCTTCTTGTTGTATCGCGTCACGCATGATACGCGCCCCCTAACATTATGTTCTGACTGCGGGAAAAGAGGCCGTTGCCCGCGTGCGGCATTGTATTAAAAGTTAGCAACTTCTAACTCGAATTCAAAAATAGAAGTGAAATTTTCGCTCTATTTGGTCTTTTCGCCCTATTTTCTTGCTAGTAATCCTTTATGCGCCAAAACAGAATTTCTCGGTTCACGGTTGACTTCTGCTTTAATTTCGTATATGCTATATTCGGAGGTTAGTTAAAACTAACTTATTCGATTTCACTGCATACGGAGGATACATATGGAAACATTTTACGGCATATTGATTCCGTTTCTTGGCACCTCGATCGGCGCAGCGTGCGTGTTCTTCATGAAAAAATCGCTCAGTGATCGCGTACAGCGCAGCCTGACCGGCTTTGCGGCAGGTGTGATGGTGGCGGCTTCGGTATGGAGCTTATTGATCCCCGCCATAGAGCAATCCGCAGCGCTCGGCAAGCTCTCGTTTCTGCCGGCAGCGGTCGGGTTTTGGGCAGGTGTTTTGTTCCTGCTTTTGCTTGACCACACCATCCCCCACCTGCACCGCAGCAGCGAACAGGCGGAAGGCCCGAAAAGCCGACTCCACCGCACCACAATGATGATGCTTGCCGTCACGCTGCACAATATTCCGGAGGGTATGGCCGTAGGCGTGGTGTACGCCGGGTACCTTTCCGGCAGTGCACAGATCACCGCCGCAGGCGCACTTGCACTTTCGCTCGGCATTGCCATTCAAAATTTTCCCGAAGGCGCCATCATCTCCATGCCGTTGCACGCTGAAGGCATGAAAAAGTCGCGTGCGTTTTTGGACGGCGTGCTTTCCGGCGCGGTGGAACCCATCGGTGCCGTGCTGACCATTTTGGCCGCCCAGCTCATTGTGCCGGCGCTGCCGTACCTTTTGAGCTTCGCCGCCGGAGCAATGCTGTACGTCGTCGTAGAGGAGCTTATCCCCGAAATGTCACAGGGCACGCACTCCAACATCGGCACGGTGTTTTTTGCCGTGGGCTTTACCGCCATGATGATTTTGGACGTTGCGCTTGGGTGAACGGTGTGAATGTCATTTTAAATGCTTTGCTCTTTTCAGCCTTAACGACTCCGTTTCGTCGCGTAAAAAGTTAGTTTGTTCTAACCCGCAAATCTATTATAACGCGCCATTCAAAAAAATCAAGGGCATACCGCAAAAGCATTTCATCTTTAACGCGGTATGCCCTGTTTCGATCTCCTCGATTTTTTCAAAAGTTCCGCATATAGCAAAAAGTCCTGACTTTCCGAAGAAATCAGGACTTTGGTGGAGCAGGGGTGCTCAAGGATGAACACCCCTCCGAAGCTCCGGTTTCGCCTTCAAATGCCGTTTCTATATCATCCAGCGGGATATTGTCAATGCTCAACGGCTTCTTGCTGACGTTGATGATGTCCCTCAATGGACTGCTCGGTTTGGCTGTGGCTGGAAAAGCGGGCGTAAATAACTACATTCATAGAAATTCCTCCTCTCCGATTTTTATTATAGTCATCCGCTCTCCGGTGTCGAATGTGCCTCATATTCCGAGTGCTTCAGAAGCCACTTTGCAAAATAGGTCCTGCCCTCATTGCTGGCTTTCAGTTTTTCCGTAATTCCCTCTGCATCTGCCGTTTGTTTTGCAAGCCGAAGAAAAAGTTCCTCTGCCTGTCGGTCAATATCTGCAAGATATTCGGGTAGCTTGCCGCTTGTCAGCAAATTTGCATAGATTACCTTGTGGCGGCGTTTCAAATGGCGTAAATGCCGTTGTCCCCATATCCCGATTGGCTGATCTTCCTCCAGCTCATCATCTCCGACAACCAGGTAATAGTCACCGACCAATTCATATTTCAGCCCTGTGCGCTCATCTGTAATGTACTTTTCCATACGCTAGCCCTCCGTTCTGCAATCTTGAACTTCTTGGTTTTGGCATTTGCCACCTTGATAAGCACCTCATCCACGGCGTCGGTGTATCGCCCCTCCGATACAAGCCGATTGCGAAGATTGTTTAGGGACTCAATCATTAGTCGACATTCTTTAGTTGTAAGCGCAAGATAATACTTCTGCTTCATCAGCCGCACCTCCTTTGACTTTTCTGTAATCATTATAGCGAGACTGACAGCAGTAATCGAATGTGCGGATATAAGAAAATCACCGAAAAAAGTCCGTAGTGGACTGATCTCGGTGATTTCCCTTGCCATTGCTACGCCTGACAGCTAAGTTCTTTTAACTTTTCGTTGTCAACCCGTGGCTTTGCAACTCAGTTTTTCTCCCATTGCCGATTCAGCTGCGGTGATAATTTGATTTACTGCCTTATCAACGAAAATCAAAGAATTTGCAGGATTTCCCCGTATTCCGCTGGCGCTGTCCACCCCCATCCAGCTGGAGAACATCAGCCGTCTGCTGAACACCAACGTGTACATCAAGCGCGATGACCTGACCGGCATCGGTCTGGGCGGCAACAAGGCTCGCAAGCTGGAGTTCCTGCTGGCGGACGCCAAGCGCAAGGGTGCGGAGGTGGTGTTCACCACCGGCGGCGCACAGTCCAACCACGCCATGCTGACGGCGGCCTGCGCCAAGAAGCTGGGCATGGAGCCGATCCTTATTCTGAAAAAGCGCGGCGTTACCGAGCGCAAGGGCAACCAGCTGCTGGAATATCTCATGGATAGGGATGTGCGCTTCATGGATACCGACAGCTATAATGATATCTATGCGGAGATGGATCGTGTCGGCAAGGCCAGCGGCAAGAAGCATTATAAGATCCCCTGCGGCGGCTCCAACGCCGGCGTGGAGCTGGTCAGCTTTCTCCACCGCGGAGAAAGCGAGGCATCCGATCATGCGTGAAATCAGCTATAAATCCCCGCTTTATATCTAGCTGCGCGAGGTGATCCGCAGTAAGATCGAAGAAGAAGAATACTTGCCCGGCACAGCCATACCCTCGGAAAATCAGCTGATGGAGACCTATGGGCTCAACCGGGTGTCCGTTCGCAGTGCGCTGGCGGCGCTGGAGTTTGAGGGACTTTTGAAAAGCGTGAAGGGAAAAGGGGTTTTTGTAGCAGGGCCCAAGGCCAAGCGGAATATGGATACGCTGGGTGGTTTTCACAATACCATGCGCCAGAGCGGCAGAAACACCGCCACACGGATTCTCAGCAAGACGCTGCGTCAGGCAGGCCCCTATTATGCTCGCCTGCTGGAGATTTCCCCCGAGAGCACCATCTGGTTTATTCGCCGGGTAGAAAATACGGCGGGCGAGCCGGTGGCGCTGGAGGAGCTTTACATTCCCTACAGTGTGGTGCCCGGTCTGGAGGAGGTGGATATAAAGCTGTTCTCCATCTATGACATCTATCAGTGGAACGGCATCGTGCTGGGAGAGGGACATCAGACGCTGCGCATCACCCGGCTGCCGCCTATGCTGGCCAAGCACATGGACATGCCGCCGGAGCAGGCGGTAATGGAGTTTTCATGCACCACCCGGGATCGGGGCGGCCGGGTGGTGGAGTTTTCCCGCAGCTATGTGCGCAACGATAAGGCGGAGTTTGTCGTCCACTTCCGTCACACAAATCCATAATTGGTATAACTTTTAATATTACAACTTTCAATACAGGCGGATAAAATGCGTTATCCGCCTGTATTTTTTACCATTTGTTGTTATTTTAACCAAAATTGCCGGGGCTGATTTTAGTCGAAACATAGAATTCATGCTTTTTGCCGCAAAAACCGATTATCATCTTGTAATTGGTATAAGTTGATACTATACTTATCACATCAGGGCAACACAACGAAAAAAGGTTGAGAGGTGGGCCACTTGTCCGATTCCATCGTATCGCTGCGCCATGTGGAAAAATGGTATGGAAACAACCACATGGTAAAAGACAGGAATCTTGAAATTCATGAAGGCGAATTTCTGACATTACTGGGGCCGTCCGGCTGCGGAAAAACCACAACGCTCCCGCCTTTAATTTCGATTACAAGACCAACGTCTTCTTCCAGAAGGACGTGGGCGACGCGCTGACCATCTACGATAAATACTATCAGATGCTGAAGGTGGGTTAATCCATCTCTGCAAAAATGGAGGGATATCCTTGGTTAAGTTTGATGAACAAAAACAAATCGACAGCGTAAACGGTGCTTTGGCATTGCGGCCGCAAATCGAAGAGCTGATCGACCGTCTGCTGGCAGAGGGCGTGAAAAACCTCTGCTGGCTGGGCATCGGCGGAACATGGGCCAGCTGTATGCAGGTGGTATGCTATCTCAAGGAGCACACCGACATGGATACCTTCGCTACCAACGCTGCAGAGTATTGCACCACAGGCGATAAGCGTGTGGGCGCGGGAACCCTTGTGGTTCTCTCCTCTGTGACCGGCACCACCACGGAGATCGTGGATGCAGTTCGTCTGGCCCAGAGCCACGGCGCAAAGGTGCTGGGGTTCATTGACAAGCCGGATGCTGAGCTGGCCACTCTGGTGGATTACTGCATCAGCTACAAGGGCAATGAACAGCTGAAGTTCTTTATGGTGGCGGACTGCTTCCTGCGCCGTCAGGGCAACTTCCCCGACTATGACACCTATTATGCCCAGATGGACGCCTATCTGGCCAAGGATCTGGTGGAGATCGAGAAGATTGCCGATCCCTTTGCGGAGAACTTTGCCCGCAAGCATCTGGAGGACAAGCTCCACTACTTCGTGGGCGCCGGCTGCCTGTATGGCGCCACCTATTCCTACGCCATGTGCTACTGGGAAGAGATGCACTGGATTCGGACGAAGTCCATCCACAGTGCCGAGTTCTTCCACGGTATGCTGGAAATCGTGGACAAGGATACGCCGGTCACGGTCTTTGTGGGCGAGGATGCCCAGCGGCCCCTGGGCCTGCGTGTGGCGAAGTTCCTGCCGCGGATTTGCGAGAACTTCACCATTATCGACACCCATGATTATCCGCTGGAGGGTATCGATGAGAAGTACCGCGGACGGATGTGCTATGCCATTATGCACGCGGTAACCAATCGCATCGACGCCCATGTGGAAGCCATCAGCGGCCACGACATGGCCATTCGTCGGTACTACCGGAAGTTAGCGTATTAAGTGAAAAAGGGCGGGTTCCCCCGCCCTTTTTTCAGAGGTTTGCTTATGAAGTTTGGGATGTTTACCAGCGGTTATCAGCGTCTGCCGCTGGAAAAATGCTTTACAGACGCTGCGCAACTGGGGTATGATTACATAGAGCTTTGGGGCGGCTATCCCCACGCCTTTGCCCCGGATGTGATAGAGGACTATCGGGAGATCCGCCGCTTGCAGGAGCATTACGGCATTCCCGTGCCTGTCTATACGCCGGAGCACAATGCCTATCCCTATAACTATATGCTGGGGACGGAAAAGCAGTGGCGCAATTGTATGGCGTATCTGGAGGTGTCTGTCCGTGCCGCCGGGCTGATCGGCGCCGGGCAGATGCTGATTTCCGTGGGACACGGCGGCGAGTGCCCGGCGGAATTGCGCCGCGCACGGCTGCGCCGCTCTGTGGAGCATCTTGCCTGCGTTGCCGAACGGGAGCATGTTGTCCTTCTGCTGGAAACGCTGTCCCCTCTGGAGAGCAACACCTGCACACGGCTTCATGAGCTCAAGGAGCTGCTGGAGGCGGTGGACTCGCCGTGGCTGATGGGGATGTGCGATGTGGTGCCGCCGGTATTGCAGGGCGAGGACCCGGTGGACTATTGCCGCCATCTGGGAAGCAGAATGGCCCATTTGCATCTGGTGGACTGCGACGGCGTGACGGAAACCCATCTGATCCCCGGAGACGGTGTATTGAACCTGAAACAGATTGTCAGCGACTTCCGGCAAGCAGGCTATGACGGCCGCGCCACGCTGGAGCTGGTGACTCACTATATGGACGATCCTACCGGCGCCGCAGGACTGGCGCTGCAAAGAGCAAAGGAGTTATTATGATAAAAATTGCGTGCGCAGGCGACAACTGTGTGGATTATTATGACAACACCGGCGAGAGCTTTCCCGGCGGAAATCCGGTCAATGTTTCGGTGTATGTAAGGCGTCTGGGCGGCCAGTCCGCCTATCTGGGCGCGGTGGGTACGGATGATTTTGGAAAACAGATGTGCGCCGCGCTGCAAGAGAAGGGCGTAGACGTCAGCCATGTGCAGATTCTGCCCGGCAAAACTGCCTTCACCCATGTAGAGCGCATCAATGGTGAGCGGATATTCGGCGATTATGATGAGGGCGTCATGGCGGATTTCAGACTCCGGCAGGCGGATTTCGACTTTCTCAAGGGATACAATCTGCTGGTCACCGGACTGTGGGGGCATACGGAAAGTCAACTGGCCGACGTTCGCGCCATGGGGATCCCCGTGGCCTTTGACGGGGCCGAGCGCCCGCTGGATGAGGCGGGCAGGATCGCGCTGCCCCATGTGAACGTGGCGTTTTTCTCAGATGACGCCTCCGATGAGGAAAACCTCAAGGCGCGGATTCTGGAGATAGCGGCACTGGGCCCCCAGATCGTGGTGGCCACCCGAGGCGGAAAAGGGAGCCTTGCCTATGACGGCGAAAGCTTCTATCCGGGCCAGATCGTTCCGTGCTCCGTGGTGGATACCATGGGCGCGGGGGACAGCTTTATTGCCGGATTCCTGATGGCGTGGCTGAAAAAGGAGTCGATCCCGGCCTGCATGCGTGCCGGAGCGGAAAATGCAGCCGTAACGCTGGGCTATCCCGGCGCGTGGTGATAATAAAGGAGCGAATCAACACGGAAGAACTGCTGAAGTCTTTGCAGGAGCTGCTGGCCATTGAATCGGTGGCCCGGCGGGATCAGGAAAAGCCCTTCGGAAACGGCGTAGCCCAAGCGCTGGATTACACGCTTTCCCTTTGCCAACGTATGGGCTTTCATACAAAGACCGCCGACGGGCTGTACGGCTATGCGGAAATCGGCGAGGGTGCGGAGATCATCGGCTGCCTTGGCCATCTGGACGTGGTCCCCGCGGGAGATGGCTGGCATTATCCGCCTTATGCCGGAACCATAGACGGCGGACGGCTGTACGGCCGCGGCATATCGGGCGCTGTTTGGCAGCGACGTGTATGGTAAAAAGCTGGGCATTGCCATGACCTCTCCCGATAGCGGGCCGCTGTCTATGAATGTGGGACTTCTGAGGGTGGAGGACGGCCTCATCCGGCTTTCTGTCGATATCCGCCATCCGGAAACCGCTGCCGCCGATCATATTGCCGAAACGGTGCGCTGCGCAGTGGAGCCCTATGGGTTCACCCTTGCGCCCATCCACCCGGAAAAAAGCGTTTATCAGGACAAAAACGGCCCCGTCATGCAAAGCCTTCTGGCGGCCTATCGGCAGGAGACGGGAGACCTTTCCGCGCCGCTTGCCATCGGCAGCGGAACCTATGCAAAGGCCATGGAGAACATTATCGCTTTCGGGCCTGTGTTTCCCGGCGAGGAATCCCGGGAGCATCAGGCGGACGAATATATCGCCTTGGACAACATAGAGAGGCTGCGCTGCATCTATGCACAGGCGTTCCAAAACCTGCTGGCATTATAAGGATTTATCAAGCATAGCCGCCAAGCTGGCGGCGAACTGCCCGCCGGGTATCCGCACGCGGCAGCGCCGGTCACCGGTACGGATAAGGCCGGTGTCGTGGATATCGCTCTCATCGGTGGACAGCACCAGCGCGCAGACCTGGTCGGCGTTCCGGTAGGAGTGCACCCACTCGCAGCCAGTGGGCAGGCGCAGCAGCGCCAGCATTAGAAGCAGTGAGGCAACCACCGGCCAGAAGCTGTGGGAATGTGTGATGCGCCTGATTTTTTCATTGTTTCATATTCTATGCATGGCAGGAAGCAGGAGACCAAATAAGTCCAAATCCGAAATAGTAGCGGTATTGTAGAATAAGATGTAACAATATTACGACTATATTATACCATTTTCGTGCTCCAGACGCAAGTTCACAGATATGCACGAATCGATATTATAGTAAAAAAGCGCCGTCTCGGAATCACTTCCAAGACGGCGTTTTTCTGTTGCGGAGCAGAGCGAACACTTCACGGCGAAGCCGCCGCTGAAGAAAATAGGTGTTCGTCCGAACCTTGTTTGGTGGAGAACCACACCTTAAATCCGAACCGAGCGCCGATTCGATCTCGTCAAGCGAGATCGTCTGCGTCCCGTGCTGATAGTTGTAGGTCAAGACCAGTTTATCATCGAACACATACACAGCGTTTACAAATGTATCAATCAGGCGCTTCTGAAAATCACGGTTTGCTGGGTCACCATGCCGGAACTGCTCAAACCATGCCGTCATCTGTTCGCGGGTAAGCTTCGGCTTTTGCAGTTCAGCAGTCTGGATATTTTGACAAGGATTTCTTCCTTCTGTGCTTCCAGATCTTCGAGCCGCTGCTTGGTGGACGGTGTAAAGATACCCTGCTCGATGGCTTTCAGAAGATTTGAAATCGCGGACTCAGTTTCTGCAAGCTGTGAACGAAGCGCAGGCGTTGTCGTGTCTTCCTGCTCCTGCATAACAAGAATTGCGTCGATAAGCCTGCTGATCTTTTCTTCATCCATGACACGCTGCATAGTCAGGCAAACAACAACACGCTCAATCCAGTCTTTGCGAACAGCCTTCTTGTTGCAGCCCTTTCGGCGCTTTGCGCCGCCGCACTTGTAATAATAGTGCATAGCGCCGGTATGACTCGTACCGCTTTCACCAACCATCATGCGTTCACACTTGCCGCAGAAAAGCTTTGTTGTCAGCAGATAATCCTCTTTTGCTTCTGCCATTGCGGGAGCATGGCGGTTCTTCTCCATGCGTTCCTGCACACGGTTGAACAGTTCTTCCGGAACGATAGCAGGAACGCCGCCCTCAATCACAACGTCCTGATAACGGTACTCGCCAATGTATTTGCGGTTTTTCAGCAGAGAGCTGAAACTATTGATATTGAACGGCTGTCCCCTTTTCGTTTTAAGTCCGCGGGCATTGAAATCCTCAACAATAGAACGAACCGATTTGCCGTCAGCATACTTCTCAAATACCTCAACCACTAATGGCGCAGTCGTAGGATCAATCACAAGCTTCTGTGCCTTCTTGTCCAACAGATAGCCGAGAGGAACGCCACCGCCGTTGTTTTTTCCTTTCAATGCATTCTCTTTCTGCCCACGATGGATCTTCTCTGATAACTCGGCAGAATAGAACTCGGCATAGCCCTCCAGCATTGCTTCCAGAATAATACCCTCCGGGCCTTCGGAGATATGCTCTTTCGCAGAAATAACCTTTACGCCATTCTTTTTCAGAATGTGCTTGTAGTGAGCGCTGTCGTAACGGTCGCGGGAAAAGCGGTCGAGCTTCCATACAAGCACAATCTCGAACAACTCTTTTGCGCTGTCCTTGATCATGTGCTGGAACTCCGGTCGATCTGCTGTTTTTGCAGATAATGCCCGGTCAATATACGTTCCAACGATGGTCATATTGTTGCGTTCAGCATATTCCCGGCACTCACGGAGCTGACCTTCAATGGATTCTTCGCGCTGGCTGTCTGAGGAATAGCGGGCGTAGATAACAGCGTTCATTCTTCATCACCCTCGTTGCCTTCGCCGCTTTCCAACGCAAGCTCTGTCAGTTCACGCAGCTTGTTTTGTAGAAGCGTCTTGTCGGGAAGACAAAGCCGATAATCTGCAACAAGTGTGGGCGACATACTGCGGCTTAAAGCATATTCGACAACCGCGTCATCCTTGCTGGCGCAAAGAATAACGCCTACACTTGGATTTTCATTTGGCTTCTTCATATCGCGGTCAAGTGCTTCGAGATAAAAATTGATCTGCACGATGTGTTCCGGCTTGAATTTTCCAATTTTCAGTTCAATCGGGACAAGGCAGGAAAGGCACGGTTATAAAACAGCAAGTCGATGAAGAAATCTGTATTGCCGACCTGAACACGGTACTCCTCACCGATAAAGGTAAAGTCCCGACCAAATTCAAGTATAAACTGCTTCAGATTTTCGATGATTGCTTTACGGAGATTCTTTTCAGAAAATTGCTCCGGCAAGTCCAGAAACTCAAGCACATAAGTGTCGAGGATGCTTTCACGCACATCATGTGAAACGGATTCAGGAACCAGTTTCTTAGCGGAAATCATTGAACGCTCATAGTACGATGTGCCGATCTGACGCTCCAACTCGCGTTTGGAATAATGTTCCTTCGCACAGAGCGCCATGTAAAAATGCCGTTCATCTGCCGTCTTGGAGCCAGACATAATAAGCAGATGGTTTGTCCAGCTGATTTGTGTCACCAGTGGTGTCACAAATTCATCGTCCTTGTAAGTCTCGTAGAATTGCTTCATACGATAGAGACCGCGACGATTGAAACCTTTGATGTTGGGGTTCTCTTGCGCAATGTATGCGGCAACTTCGTCAATGATCTTATCGCCAAAGCTTGATGCAGAACAAAGCTCTGACAAATACGCACCGACGCTCCAATACATCTGAATAAGCTCTGCATTGACTGCTTTCATGGCGCGGCTGCGGGCGTTGTCGATGATATGGATAACCTCGTCAAACTGTCCCGGATTATGAGTTAATTCATTGCTCATGTTTTCGCCTCCTCAAGCATTTTCAGCATTGCTTCTTTCAGCTTTTCGTTCATCGGTGATTCCGGATCGAAGCACATCTCAACAAACTTCCTCAGTTCAGGATTGTTCGCGTCAACCGGAGGTTTCGCTTCATACAGCTTGCCGTGCGGATCATCGCAGCGGGCAAAAATATAGTCCATTGAAACGTCAAAATAGTCCGCATACTTGCGCAGAAGCTCAACAGTCGGCGTTGCCTGACCGTTTTCATAGCGGTTGATGCTGGACTGTGTGGAACCGATCACGTCGGCAAATTTTGATTGGGATAAACCAATGCCTTCCCGCAATGCGCGAAGGCGCATACCCAGTTGTTTCATGCTGTTCAACCTCCAATTCGGGTTAAGTATAGTATAATCAAAATCCGAGCAGATGTCAACCCGGATTTTGAAACTCTTGTGTGAACAGTAGGGACTCGCAACAATCTCAAATTTATTTTTCGGTTTTAAGCTTAGAAATTATAAGCAACAAGTACTTTATACACCACGCAAAGAATACAACACCAATTATTAGTGCTGCAATTTCGATCTCAACAAAGATGTCTTCCGCTTTTGAGGGAATGTCTAAAAAGACTAATGAAAACGCAACAATAATCGTGATGATATTTGCAATCATTCCCACGAAGGCTGACCGATAGAGATTGTCTAAATAGCTGTTATTCCATAATCGTTCAATGCGCTCTTTGTCAATCACAGAAATCAGAATGCTAATCCCTGTAAATAAAAAGCCTCCAATTATCGCGGACATAGATATTGCATTATAATGAAAATCCGGAGCCAATTCTTCAAACTTGCTTATATCGAAGAAAGCGCTTTTAAATAATATAATAGATACTCCAATTGACAATACTAATACTAAACCTATCCATATCCAGTTTTTTAGCTTTGTCATTTATTCCACCACCAATTCAGGTTAACTTCGACAATATCTCAACAGTTCTGTCCTATATAAATCGTATGTATTTACGAGTGCATCTTTGAAATCATCAAGTGTCAACAAACCTTCGTCCTCTCTACCAAGGACGACTGTTTTTGTAAAGTTATATTGTAGCAAATCATATGTCTGTGATTTTTCGTTATAATCCTTTGCGTTTGCAGTCAACCCTTGCAGGTTGTCGCCAAATTTAATTTTTATTGCGGCGATCATTTCGGCGAGTTTTGAACTAGAAGTAAATATGTTCTTGTTGCGGCGACCTACCAATTTGTATGTCGCAGTTTTTGTTCGTACATTTCGAATCGCATCAAAACTTTCAATACCCAACCCGATGTCGCTTAGAATTTGATCTTCAGGTACAGCTACCGTAACAGATACCTTGCTGATAATATGCTTCCGAACTAATACTTGTAGAATATCATCAGTCATGATTGCTGCAAGGTGGGCAGAAGTATTTTCTTCCGGTTCAAGCGTTCGATCAAACAGGTTGCGGACAGCTGAAATTTTGGGAGCCCCGTTAATTCCAATGTAGCTCACAATTCCGCTCTCAAAATCAATAAGGCAGAAAGTATAAAGCTCCAGCAGCTGACTTTCACGCATTGGTACATTTTCTGTTTCCAATGTTGTTCGATCTCGCAGAGCAACAGTGTTAGAAGGATTTTGCTGACCGATCTTTAAGAAAGCTCTATGCGCTTCAAAGGATATTGCTTCAATGACATAGTGTCCATTTGAAGCCGTGATATTAATTGCTTTATGATTATCAGAAAGTACCTGCATTTTTTCGTTATATATTTCCCTAAAGCAGTCTTCGATTTCGCTGTTGTTTAATTGTGTTACCCGGACAGTGCGCGTTCCCGGAAGCAGTGTTTGTTTTTCCAGTGATAGACGATAAAACGATACTTTTCTTGTTTTGCTCACCATAGTGTTTTCGCATCCTTTTTCTCTATTATGTAATATCAAATCCGCCTTCAAGAATAAATCTTCTCAACATTTGGTCAATCTTCATGTTGATCTGGAATTTCTTGATAGGCTTACCCTCTATCATTTCAAGGAAGGTTTTCGCCTTTTCCATATCCACGGTTGCCTTCAATGTGTCAAATTTACCAAACTCATTGATATTGGCTTCCGTGATTTTCGACTGCATAAAGCTACGCAGTATCGTTTCATCAACTCCGATGGCGGTGGCAAAACGGTGGATCTGGTCATTTTTAGCACTGGTCATATATTTTGTAATGTAATCACGGAGCGTTCTTCCTTCGTCAACTATCACATCACCGTTCTGGACATCGTGAAGGAAGATGTTTGCGTATTTTTGTTCCTCTTGCGTAAGCGTTGCAAACGACTTGTGAAGTTCATCTAGCACAGCGGCTGTTTCTGTGCCATCCTGCAACGCCTTAATGTACTTTTTGAACCGGGAGTTCATATAGTTCGCATCAATTACACCAGTATTGATTTCCGTCAGGTAAGAGTCAATTTCATACGGCACATCTTCAACACCGGCCCCTCCGCTACCACCAGAGAATAGTTCCTTATAACGCAAAGCAAGAATCAAGTAGGTGGTTTCATCGAGGTGCAGATTTATGATCACTTTTCTGCCAACGTTCTTAAATTCATAGGACAGCTTATTCCAAGTGAAGCCCTGTATCTTAGCAGCCTCGAGATAGCTGTTAAGCTGCTTGAATAATTTAGCAAATTGTCCGCGCTCCGTATGATCAACCGGAAGTTTTTCGAAGTTCTCAATTCCAGCAGAACGGAAGATGCTCCCAATATCATCGTACAACGCATTTATTTTTTCGAGGTTGTGTTCCAGCTTGTCGGCAAATAAGCCAAGAGGTCTATCACCTGAATACAGCTTGAACGCTTCTTCAATGTTTCTCTGCATTGTATGCGGTTTACGATAATAACGAATCGTGCCAAAGGGCTTCTCCGGACCATAGAGACGATTGGTACGTGAGAATGCCTGAATCAACTTTTCGTAAACCAAAATCTTATCCAAATATAGTGTGTTGATCCATTTGGAGTCAAAACCAGTCAGCATCTGATCGACAACGATCAGTAGATCAATTTGCTGGTCGGAAGTATGTTCAATTCCTTTGTACTGTTCTTTGTGCGCCAGACGATAGGAAATGTCCTTTTTGAAGGTTGCATAAGTTGCCATTTGGAACTCCATACTGTATCTGGTATTGTAATCTTTGATGATTTCAACAATGCCCTCTTCTTTAAAAAGCCCATTACCATTGTTATCAATACTGGGGTCAAACAAAGCGGTAATCTTCAGATTACCCTTTGCTTTAAACAGTTTATAATACTGGATTGCCTCTGGAATGCTACTGGTAGCAAAAATCGCATGAAACTTGCTGTCGTGGCTTAGGGTTGTCCAGTTTTCCAAAATATCATCAACTACGGCACACTGATGCTCTTCGCGTTCGTACTGAGCAACAGGCAGATAATCTTCAATGCCTTTCAAATAGCTACCATCTGCCTGAACATATCCAGCCATCGGCACTTTTGTGTGATCCATATAATGCAGATAAACTTTTTTCTTTTTAGGGTCTGCCAACGCTTCTGCCTCAGTAGTTGCCTTAGCTCTTTCAAGTGCAACCGCTTTCCGAAGATCACGATCTTTGTATGTTGGCACCATGTATGGATCAAAGCCCAGAACATTCTTATCACGGATGCCGTCCGCAATGCTGTACCTGTGCAGCTCATTGCCGAACACATCCGAAGTAGTGCTCATTTTCTTCTGATTTTCATCGTGGATCGGCGTGCCGGTAAAGCCAAAAAACATGGCGTTCGGGAAAGTCTCTTTAATAGTCCGCAGCATTTCGCCAAACACATCACGATGCGCTTCATCAATGATAAATACAACCCGTTTATTTTGAATCAGTTCGATGTCGTGCGCATTGAAGCCATTTTCTTCTTCCACACGGCTCATTTTCTGAATAGATGTGACAATCAACGTGTTTGCGGGATCATCGCTCCGCAGTTTTGCTACGAGAATATCCGTGTTTTCTGTAGCTTGCACAGAGTCTGTATCGTCGGCAAACCCGCGATAGTCCAACAGGGACTGCGTGCCAAGTTCAACTCTGTCCATCAGGAATACAACCTTGTCGGCATCCTTGGAAGCTGCAATCAACTGAGCCGATTTGAAGCTGGTCAGTGTTTTTCCGGAACCGGTGGTGTGCCAGATGTAGCCGCCCATCTGATCCCTATCAGCCCATCGGCGCATAGCAACGCGGCTGGTAATACGAGAAGTCGCATAATACTGATAGCTGCGCATAACCTTCAAAATACCGTCGGTATCGTCGGCAACGGTATAGAAGCCAATCAGCTGGTGTGCCATAGGGATGGAAAGCAGATACTGTGCAATGTCCTTCCAGTTGTTCAACGGCTCATTGTTGACGTCAGCCCAGTGAAAGTAAAAGTCTTTGTTGAACTTTCCGTCCGGACCGGGATTTGAAAAATAGACTGTTTCATCCGGCTGCATAGCAATAAAAATCTGCACAAGAGCAAACAATCCAGAGAAAACTCCCTCATGTGCATATTTTTCAATCTGGTTGTAGGCTTGGCTGACATCCACACCGCTGCGCTTCAGTTCACAGTGAATCAGTGGCATACCATTGATCAACAGCATGAAATCACCACGGCGGTTGGGTAAAACAGAACTTCTTGCCTTGAACACCGGTTGCTCTGCAATCTGATAGCGGCTCTGACCGGCGGCAATTTCCTGACGGTCATAGATTTTCAGACTGACTTCTTTCCCGAAGTGCAGTTCATCTGCGGGATTGTCGCGTTTGACAGCAACGGTCTTACCATTGATAAAACCGTTGAGTTTCAGCGGCGTGCGCAGACGGGTAATCTGGTCAAGAATCTGCTGCATTTCTCCGTCGGTCAGCGGAACATCGTTCAGCCGGTCCACATCCCGGTTGTTTTCAAAGAGGATCTGTTTCCAGTTTTGGATCAGATCTTCTTCTGTTTTATAGCGCAGAATTTCCGGCTCCCAGCCATATTTTTCTGTCAGCAAATTAATGAGCGCCGCTTCAAAAGCAGCTTCCTGTTCAAATGTCATAGCTTGCCTCCTGTATCAGACAAACATTTTTTCAAGCAGTGCTTTTTGATGCTTTGGAGCTTTTCCAACTCACGCTGATGAAGGGTGATAAGGTGGTCGAGCTGGCAAAAAACGCTGACAATTCGGTCTTGCTCTGTTCTTGAGGGATAAGCTATCGTCACCTCTTGAATATCAGTGTTATGGATATGAACGACAGACTTTCCTTGTGCCTTTTTAGCAAGTTCCTTTTGCGGTTCTCCATTGGAGATAGCAAGAGCTAAAAACAATGGGTTTATAAAATCAAATGGTCTGAGGATATTAAGGTCGCCACCCAGCAAAACCCCTGATTTTTCAACGGCTGACGCTCGTGCAATGTCCTCTGCGGTTTCCCCTGATGCCGGGACTATGACTTCGTTTCCTTGACTGTAAACCGCACCATTTCGGGGAACTGCAAAAGTGTCCACTTCACTGATTGCAAACTGGTACTTGGTGTAAAGTCTGCCATACAGAATAATTGGGGTTCCAGCATCAGTCAAATCGCCTTTTGAGTAGCCATTTCCCTTCGAGTAGTCAGCTATATCAATAGCCTTACGCTGTTCCCAAGGGTCAGTAAATCCCTTGAAGCGAACTGCGGGATAGCAGCTTCCATTTTGCGGGAACATCTTTTCGAGCATCGACTTTTTCACATTCGTCAACTTTTCAAACTTACGCTGATGAAGGGTGATAAGGTTGTCGATGGCGGCAAAGAATTGCCCAATAATCTGTTGCTCGTCGTGTTTCGGCGCAAGCACATCAATATCGTTTATTGCTGTTTTGGATAAACTCGGTACACCAGTTGACTCATCTTTCTTTTTCCAGTCGATGTTTTGAAAAATATCAAAAGCATAATTCAGGTCAACTTTTTCTCTTGGAATGGCATAAAACAGCGTATCTACTGTCCAAAACGGGGCTTTAAGGATATACGGTCTATCGATTGTCCCTTTTCTACCAATGCCAATCGCATCCCTATCATACGATAATGCGTCGTTCACGCTAAGCATATATCCGCCCGTTCCATAAACGGGTATAGTGCCTTCCGACAGATGTTTATAATCTCTGCCACTGCAAACATCAACAAGTTCCCCCAGCTTACGCTGTTCCCAATCATTATCAAAGCCGTAAAAACGAATAGAGGGCATTTCGGTTTTACTCATTTGCATCACCCTTCAACAGAGCTTTGAACTCTGCCAATCCCTTCATGTCGTATTCATTACCTGTCAGTTCATCGATCATGGAAGAAAGCGCTTCCTCGGATTTCTGAATCTGCTCATCCAATTCCAAGTAAGTCACAGCATACTTATCCACCAACGTCTGTACTGCCTTTTCCAGTGTGTCAATGATTGCATCCGGCATGGCACGGAGAGATGCACACAAAGGTGCAATCCATTTCAGGCGCAGCAACTCAAGGGCTTGTTCATCGGACAGCCCTTCGATGGTTTCTTTGGTTTTCATGTGGAGCGCATAGGTTTTTTCCTTGACATCCTTTTTGACGGCTTTTTCTTCCGTCATCAGCTTATCGGCACAGACCATCTTCGCCTCAAAGGAATCTTCCGGGAAGGAATATGCCTCGCGCAGCGTTTTCATATAAGCCGCGACTTTGCCCTTGGTATACGGGGCATTTCCATCGACAAACGCCCAGTTCACTTCCTTATGCTCAAAGATATATTGCAGTTTCGCCGCCTTTCCCGCTTTGGCATCTATCAATGCAGCATATCCCTGCAAACCAAGCAATTCCGGGAAGAGATATCTGCATAGATTTCCGCAAGTTTTGCTGCAAACTCTTTGGGGACAAATGCAGTATTGTCATCATTCAGAAACTCTCCGCGATCACCCTCATCAATGGAATCTATGATCTCCGTCAGTTCAGCGGCAATTTCATCCAATCTGGCTTCTTTTGCCTTGAGTGCATCATAATCTTCCCGAAGAAGTGTAGTCTGCACCAAATCAAAGGGAATGATATGGCCTACCCAGCCGTTCTGTACTTCTTCTTCCTTATCGCCTTTCTTTTTGATGACCATATTCGGGTCGACCTGCTTTGTGGCAGCAAAACCCTCTGTCTGGATAATTTCAAGATCAGCGGAAATCATGTTCCACTTGTCATCCAGCAACTGATACGCCTGATATTTGTCGATCAGATGGAGCAGTGCAACACGGCCAAAGATATTCTGGGTAATAGCATTCTCAGCTTTGGAGACATTCAGATCCATCATTTTTCCGATCAGTTCGCCGTTCAGATATGTATCAAAATCTGCGAACGCTGACTGGTGTGCTGCAATGAACGCTTGTACATCGGCGCCGCCTTCGATGGCATCTTTGATGTTTTCAACCGCCAATTTTGAATATGGGGTTTCATCGGCGGCAAACAGAACACTTCTCAGCTGATGGAACGCAGTCCAATACTGTTCCAGAAGATCAATTTCATGGTTGGGAATGCCGCCGTACATGGTGGCGTAAATATCCCAAGTTTCCGCCGCTTCGGAAGAATCGATATAACGGGGAATATTCAGGTTATATCCATTGCGGCGAATCTCTTCCTTGGAAACCAGTCTGGCAAATTTTTCAATACTTTCAGGACGGGCAGCAATCGCATCGACAATCTTTTTGATATCCGATGCCATCAGTTTGTTGGTCTTACCAACTTTGGTGAATCCCTTGGAAGCGTCGATAAAAAGCACATCAGAAGCTTCACGTTTTTGCCGTAAAACCATAATGATGGTGGGAATACCCGTGCCATAGAAAATATTTGCAGGCAGTCCGATAATTGCTTCGATGTTGTTATTTTCGATCAGATTCCGGCGAATACGTCCCTCGCCTTCACCCAGTCCATCAGCGCCTCCAACAGCATCACCACGGAACAGAACACCATGAGGGAGGACGATGGTCATAATACCGTCTGGTTTTACATGGTACAGGTCATGAAGCAGGAAGGCGTAGTCAGCTTTTCCTTTTGGTGCCATGCCATAGCGATAGCGGGGATCAGTTTCCTTGTGAGACGGATCCCAGTGCTGTGAATACGGTGGGTTGGAAACCACAGCATCCAGATACAACGGGTTATACGTCTGAGTGACATCATCGTACATAGGCCAGTCCTGCTCCAATGTATCGCCACAGCGAGTGAAGATATTGGCTGGATTGATGCCGCGCATAACAAGATTCATACGGGTTAGATTGTATGTGTTTTCCTTCAGCTCCTGCGCATAGTACATGATGCCGTCTTTATTCTTCAGGTACTTGGTAGCACTTTTGCCTATGGTGATCAAAAGAGAGCCAGAACCGCTCGTAGGATCATATATTTCGATTTTCTCACGATCCTTCAAGTGGTTTGCGACAATCTCAGACATAAGCTGAGACACTTCATGAGGCGTATAAAACTCACCGGCCTTCTTCCCAGCATTTGCAGCAAAGTTGCTGATCAAATATTCGTAAATAAAGCCTAAAACGTCATAGTCCTGCCTGCCATCGGTAGGAATATCCTTGATCAGCTGAATCAAGTCGCGGATAGCTTTGGTTTGATTGCTGGTGCTGTCACCAAGTTTGCTCAGACCAGTTTCCAGTGTATTAAAAATTTTGCTGAACACCTTTTTCTGCGTATCACTGATCAAGCGATTGAATGCAGAAAGAGCAGTTCTCACATTGTCAACAGTAAAGCTATTTCCCTTATCCAGCCATGTCAAGAAAAGATTATCATAGGCGATAAAATAACCAAGGTGTTGCTGACAATAATCAACAAGTTCCTCGTTGTTCTCATGTACATGTTCCTGAAGGTCAGCTTCTTCATATCCGTCCTTTTTTAGAAAATCTACTTCTTTGTCAGAGAGAAACTTATAGAAGATGAAACCAAGAATGTAGTCTTTATATTCGTTAGCCTCGATCTTGGATCGCATTTTGTTTGCGGATTCCCAGATTTTATTGGCAAGCTGCTGTTTGTTCATAATTGTTGCTCCTTTGTAGAACTCTGCTATAATCTGTCGAATCGACGATTTAGGTAGATTCGTGACGAAAGATTTACGAGCCCATTCGCACCCGCGAGGGGTAAAGCGTGTCCTATTTTCGAGTTAGAGTTGCTGATATGATCTGCGGCTCATTTTTCATTTTCGACGGGCTTCTTGATATACTTGCCGTTCTTGATTCTTGCGTCCGCTGGTTTCTCTGCGTCCTCTGGAATCCCCCAGACCGAGCCAATGCGGATAGCACCGGGGACGCGCCCCTCGCCGCACAAAATCTGAATACGGCGGGTGGAGATACCCCAGCGTTCGGCGGTTTGCGCGATAGATAAATACTTCATGGGCAGTACTCCTGTTGCAGTTCAGTTCTGCGTTTGCTTATAAATTCACAGTATAATTATAATCGTCAAGGCGAATAAAAGCAAGGGCTTTTCGGAAAAGTTCAGGAAGTATTTTCAACTTAAAAATCAAGGGTTTGGGGCTTCCCCAAAAATCAAAATGGGCGTATCGGCTGCAAAGCTGAACCGCTCATTTTTCCGGTGTACGAACACCGGATGTGCTTGCTACTCTCTCAAATCTCATATCCGCAGATACAACGCGCTCCCGCTTTCGCAAAAGCAGGGGCGCAAATTTTTTGAAAATTTCTCATTTCGATACCTGCGTTTTGACTAAAAATTGTCCGTTGTAAAGTGAAGGGCAACCACGCGGTAATTCCCTCGTTCTCAAAATTTTCTTTTCGCCACTACCAAGTTTTTGAGAAAAAATGTCCGTTGTATTGTGAAAGGAGTTCTTTGATATGCCAGACCGCACGCGATCTATCCGCAAGGAAATCTGCCTGAACGAGCAGGAACTGCATCTCATCTAGCACAAGATGCGCCAGCTGAGGACACACAATTTTGGAGCGTATGCCCGCAAGATGCTGATTGACGGCTACATCATCAAGGTCGATTACACCGAGCAGAGAAAGCTGGCTGCCGCTGTCAGCCGTGCCGCCTCGAACATCAACCAGATTTGCCGCCGTATCAACAGCACCGGGCGCTGCTATGAGGACGACGTTGCCGAGCTGAAAGCGCGGCAGAAAGATGAGCTTTGACCACAACGGGATTTTCCATGTGTGGGTTTTCCGTCACCGGTTTTCCGGACGGTGGACAAGCTGACGCTCCGAGTGTACCGCAACCGGATTTCAGGACGGCGGTTTTCGTGCCCTCCATCGGGGCTGAAATTCATCCTCTAACTAATAAGAAATAAATCAAGATACAAGAGAATCAATCTATCAATCAATCAACACAAAAATGGATGGATTGATGGATGGGACAGGAGGTCAGATGAAAACTTTTTGCAAGCTCACGACGCAGAGCCCAGCAACGTCCTATGTGCCGCTCCCGAGGTTCCTTCTCCAAGACGAAGCCCTGCGGGGCATCAGCAACGACGCGAAGGTGCTCTACGCGCTTCTGCTGGACAGAGCCAGCATTTCCCGGCAGAACGGCTACGTCGAGCCGGACGGCACGATTCGGCTGTACTTCACCTTGGAACAGGCGCAGACCAAACTCCACCGCAACCGCCAGAGCGCCACGCGGATCTTCCGAGAGCTGGAGTACAGCGGCGATTATCCGAAAAAAGCAGGGCTTGGGCAAGCCCGCGCTTATTACGCTGAACTACCCAGCGGACGCAAAGCTGATTCAGCCAAAAGAGGATGACGCAATATTGCATGAATAAAGGTCGAAAACAAGGTGTTTTCCGCCCCACAAGCGCTGAGAAAAACACAGGGGAATATCTTTTTTGTGATCGTCCCCGAATGCGCCTAAATGTTCTACAGAAGCGATAAAGGAGGTACCATGTGAACGCAGAAAAAACGAATATCCCAAACAGCATGGATGCAACCGAAATTCCGGAATACGTCTTTGAATCGCTGGCACGGAGTCTGCTTCCGGTAATTCAGAAGTACTACGAAAGCGAAGACAGCAAAAAAGGCATTTGCCGAATGGAAAGCAAAGAAAGAGATTTGAGACAGTGCATCTACATAAAGAAACCGGGAGGATTGCCACGATCGGCAGTCCTCCCGGTTTCTTTATTACCAGTCTTCAACTTCTTCTATAAAAACAATAAATCCGAACCCATGACCAATCGGTACAAGGTTCGGATTATATTGCTTTGGTGGAGACGGACGGGATCGAACCGTTGACCTCTTGAATGCCATTCAAGCGCTCTCCCCAGCTGAGCTACGCCCCGTTTGGTACTTGAAGATTATAACACAGGTGGTTACAAATTTCAAGCCCTTTTTTGTTTTTTATTGATCTTTTTTCGCAAAGCGAAAAATATCGCCGTTTATTCGATGCTGTGAATGCGGTATGTTCCGCTTTCGGCAGCTTTGTAAGCGAGGCCATCTTCAAAGACATAGCCGCTTTCAAGACGAATAACGCCGTGCATGGTGCTTGGCAGTTCGACCGTCAACACAATGACGTCGTCCGCATCCCTCTCCCATGCGGAAGCGATGCGGTCTGCGGGTGCAATGTGGAACGCTTCGGCATGTGTGAGGCGCGAGATGAACGACGGGCAGAAATCCACCTCATTCGGTTCACCGTGCGGCGCCATGCGGATACCGGAGAGTGCCTGCGTAAACCAACTGCTGATGTCGCCCCAGAAGTGGTGATTCAGTGAGCCGATGCGATCACTGCCCTCGGGCTGAAACAGCTCCCACAGCGTCGTGGCGCCGCGTGCGATCCAGTTGCCGTAGGACGGATAATCCGGGCGGGTGATCATGGAGAACGCGAGGTCGCTGTACCCGAAATCCGTCAAAACATGGAACAGCACGCGTCCGCCGAGCACGCCGACATCGAGGTGATACTCCTTTTCTTCGATGAGGTTAATGAGCTGCTCAAACGCCGCCTTGCGCTCTGCGGGCTCGAAGATGTTGTAGTAGATGGCCATGGCCTGCGAAGTCTGGCAGTTGCCGGCAGCGAGCATCGTGTTCTCGTCGATGAGATACTTGCGCACGGCAGCTTTCCAGCGCTTAGAAAGCGCGCGGGCAAACGCCGCCTGCTCCGGCATATTGAGCTTATCAAACAGAAACGCGGCTTTATCCGCCATGTCCTTTGAGAGCACCGTATCGGTGAATGCGAGCGGCGATTTATATTCGTGCGCTTCGCGTCCCGGCGGGCACCAGTCGCCAAGGCCGATGGCGAGCAGGTCGTGCGCGTCCATACGCGTTGTGAGGTAGTGCAGGTATTTGATGATCGCCGGGGCGCACAGTTTGGCGGAATCCAAATCGCCGCGGTACTGATACAGTCTGTACGGCAGCTCAATGAGCACGCTGTCCCATGCGGGGCCGTTGCCCCAAGCAAAGCCCCAGCCGCTTGTGGGTACGATGCCGGGCAGTGCGCCGTTATTATCCTGTGCTTTCACAATGGCACGCAGCCATTCGCGGTAACTCCTTTCTGCGCCGAGGTTCAGCAAAATATGTTCGGAAGAAAGTGCCGCGTCGGCCGTCCAGCCGTTTTTCTCGCGCTGCGGGCAGTCCGTCGGGAAATAATAGAAATTCGTCACGTCCGATTGGCGCGTCATTTGCTGCAATTTGTTTGCGGTCTCATCCGAGCAGGAGAAACCGCCGCGCTCTTCGAGCAGCGAGTGCATCTCAAGCGCTGTAAGCAAGTCTTCCGTCGCTTGCGCTTCGGTGATGCCGCTGACGAGCACAAAACGGAAACCGTGATACGTAAACGCCGGTGTATATACTTCTTCCCGTCGCCGCGGCAGGTATACACGTCTTTGTGGACATATTCGAGGTCGCGCGCCCAGTGCTCACGCTTAAACCAGATATTTTCCACGTCCGGCAGGCCGTCCTTCAAGTGCTCGCCGTGCCGAAGTTCTATGCGCTGGTCAAGCTCGCCGCGCACGCACAAGCAGCACACACCGGCGGTGTTGATACCGAAATCGTACAGATAGCCCTTTTCCGTTTTCGTAACGGAGATGGGCTTTAATTCATTTACGATGTCAATCGGCTCCGCGGTACACAGGCGCTTTTCGCCGCGCGGCTGCGGGGCGCGTTCGGCAAATTTCCATGCACTGTCGTCAAATCCGATCGTATTCCAGCCGGGTATTTCCAAGCGGCCGTCGTAAATTTCACCGAAGCGATAGTCATCAAACAGCAGCGGAGACGATTCCGTGCGCCACGTTTCGTCACTTTCAATGCAGTGTGCCTCCCCGCTTTTGTCCGTGTACGTCAGACACAGCGCCATTTGCGGTGCGGCACGGAATGCAGCGGTGTCGAAATCCCAGATATGCCCGCCGGGGTTATTCGTGAAGCCGTTGCCAAGCCACACGCCAAGCACATTTTTGCCCGCGCGGAGCGTGACCTCATACGTATCGTAATACACAAGGTCATCGGGGTTGCTGATGTACGGTGCAAGGCGGCCCTTTGTGATGCGTTCGCCATTTAAATACAGCTCATAAAAGCCGAGCGCCGTGATGATAACGTTTGCTTTGGCTTCATGATCGACCTGAAATGCGCGGCGCAGATACGGCGCAGGCACGTGGTGTTCAAATGTATTGTAAGCTTCAGATGCGCGGATAAAAGACTTCGGAAATTCCATTTTAACTCCTCCAAAAGGACTGAATTCCTCTTTTATGACTGCTGTTTCGCTTTTGATTCGGTTGTGGGATCTACGTAGACGGTCTTATACTGCACATAGATGACCATGCCGGGCTTTGCGCCCTGCGGCTTTGAAACATAGCGGATCTGCGTGTAATCGACCGGCACCTGCGCGGAATCCTTCGCGCGGCTGTGCTGCGCGGCAAGCACGGCGGCTTCCTCCATGGCGGTCTCCGTCGGTGCTTTGCCGTCTGTGACGAGCACCGTGTGCGAGCCGGGGATGTTCTTCGTGTGAAACCAAATATCGTTGTTGTTTGCGTCCTTCATTGTCAGCTTGTCATTCTGGCGGTTATTGCGCCCGACAAGCACCGTGAAGCCGTCGCTCGTCTTGAACTTGAGCGGTGCGGAAAGCGCAGGCTGCTTCTGGTTCTTTTTGCCCGCCTTGCGGCGCACGTAGCCCTGTTCGGCAAGCTCGGCGCGAATCTCATTTAAATCACGTTCGTTTTCGGCGAGGGCAAGCGATTCGAACACGCTGTCGATATACGTCAGCTCCGTCTGCGCAAGGCCGATCTGCTCCGTCAGCTTTTCCTCCGCCGTTTTCGCCTTGCGGTAGTTTTTATAGTATTTCTGCGCGTTCTGCTGCGGCGTGAGCGCCGGGTCGAGCGCAATCTCAAGCTCCGCCAAATTCTCATCATAGAAATTTTGCAGCTTTACGGATGTTTCACCCTTTTGAATCGCATACATATTCGCACTGAGCAGGTCGCCCTTGATGCGCAGTGTGTCGCGCTCGGCGCATGCGGAAAGCTCTGCCTGCTGGTTCGCGATCTTGCGGCTCAAACGGTCGGCGTGATTCGCAAGCAGACGCAGAAGATCCTGGCTTTTCACGCGCATACGCTCAATCTGGTCGCGCTCGGCGTAGAACGCGTCGAGCATTTCGGAAAAGCTCTTTTTTTCACTGACCGTCATCGCGCTGCCGTACTGACGAATGTCCATAAACGCGAAATCTTTCGGTTTATTCTGCGGGTCGATGACAATATGCGGCGTGCCGGAAACGTTTTTCGCCGTCTCCATCAGCGTTGTCACGTACATCTCCGTACGGCGGCGCTGCGGGGGCGTCATGCTTTTCACATACACCTCATGCCCCAGTCCCGCGCTGTTTTCGACCTCTCGTGCAATAATCGGCGAAATGCCCTGCAAAACGGACATCAACGCTTTGGAAAGCTCCATATCACGCGGTAAAGCATCGATACGCGCCATGATCTCCTCCACCGTGCAGGTAAGCATGGAAAGCTTATCCTGCGGGGGCGGCAGGCGGTATAAAAGCCCAGGCAACACAAGACGCTCCGAAGACATCTCGGCATCCACGCGTTTTAGTGCATCGATGATTTTGCCGTTTTCATCAACCAAAATGATATTGCTGTACCGGCCCATGATCTCCACGGCAAGCGTCAGCTCCACGTGGTCGCCGAGCTCGTTCACACTGTCAAATTTCAGCATGAGCGCACGCTCCAAGTCGGGCTGCGTGATCTCCAAAAGCTTTGCACCCTGCAATTTCTTGCGCAAAAGCATGCACAGCATTGGCGGCTGCTGCGGGTTTTCCACCGGAATCGTCGTCAGATTGATGCGCGCACTGTTTGCACGGGCGGAAATGAGCAGCTTATATGCGGCGCTGAAGCCTCGAAATGCGAGAATCAGCTCATCGCGGTTCGGCTGAAACACACGGTCTACGCGCGTGCCGAGCAAGGACGTGCCGATTTCCTCTTTTAAATGTCGTAAAAATACACCATCCAGTGCCATTTTATAAAACCATCGCTTTTAAAAAGCGCCTTTCTGTTCTGTTTCAAAGCGTTTCCATCGGCGGGCGTTCGCTTTCGGAAACGATAAATTCCACACCCGGGCAGGCTGTGTCAAGATAAGCTTTCAGCCGCTCGCGGTACGGCAGCTCCGTGTGGTAGTGCCCGGCTTCATACAAAACCAGTCCCGCCTGCTGCGCCGCGATGGCCTCGTGGTGCTTCACTTCGCCGGTGACGAACGCGTCCGCGCCCTTTGCCTGCGCCGCAAGAGCATAGTCTCCCCCGGCACCGCCGACGACCGCAGCTGTGCGGAGCATTTTGCTGACCGCCGTGCAGCGCACCGCCGAAAGCCCCAGTGCTTCCTTGATGTGCGCAGCAAAGTCCTCCGTTGTCATTTCTACCGGCAGCTCGCCCATGTAGGCAATGTATGTTTCGCCCTCTTTTAAAATGCCGCGGACGTTTTGCAGCCCCAGTTTGCGGCAAAGCGCATCGTTCACGCCGTAGGGATATGCCATATCGAGATTCGTGTGCGCACTGATGACCGCAATGCCACTCTGCACAAGCGCATAAATGATGTTCTGCGGCTGCACGGTACGCAGCGGGTTAAAGATCACCGGGTGGTGGCTGATGATGAGCTCCACGCCGATGCTTTTCGCCTCACGCAGAACGCGCGGCGTGACATCCAAGCAAAGCAACGTCTTTGTGACATTGACATTTTCATCACCGACCAGAATGCCGACGTTATCAAAATCCATTGCCGTTTGAAACGGCGCAATACGGTCTATGGCGTCATAGATCTCTCGAACGGTCATGCGTTCTCCTCCTCGCCGTACAGGTCTAAAAGCATTTGCAGCAAAATTTCCAGCGCGCTGCTGTCCGCGCCGCCGTGCCGCATGCCCTTGATCTTATTTTCAATGTTGTGCCGCACGCTTTTGGCATAACGTGCGCTGAACGGACTGCCGGGTTTGATCTGTCCCATATATAAATCAATCAGCTTCAACTTATCCCGCTTTTGATCGGTATAGTACACGGACATCACGGAGTATATTTTATCACTATCTACTACCGCTTCTTCGCGGTCAATCGTAAAGCCCAGCGCGGCAAGTCCCTCTCTAAGCTGCATGGCGGTCGTCATCGGCTGCAAAACAAGGTGCTTATCCATCGTGCACAGCCATGGCGCTTCCGAGATGATACGCAAAATAAGCTCACCGCCCATGCCGGCGATGACAATATCCTCCGCCTCATCCGGCAGCACCCCGTGCAGACCGTCTCCACACACAAAGTGCATTTTGTCCGCCACACCGCAGCGCGAAAGCATTGTTCATGGCGCTTTCCAGCGGCCCTTTGTGAACATCAACCGCAACGGCAAACGGTATCTTACCGCTTTGCAGCAAACAGACCGGCACATAGCCGTGGTCTGTGCCGATATCGGCAAGTTTTTTGCCTTCCCGCACAAAATCTGCACATTTTTGCAGACGCGCGCCAAGGGTGGGTGCTCGTTCTATTCTGTTTTGTTCCATGAGTTCCTCCGAATTGCCGGATCGGCGAATTTGCTTTTATTTTGCGGCGAAGCGCGCGTTAAATGCTGCTGCGAACTGCTCTGCATCCATACCATGCACTGCACAGGCCTCTGCGACTGTTTCGCCGCGTGCGGCGGGACATTCAATGCAATGCATGCCCGCTTCCCTGAAAAACGCTGCGGCATCCGTCTCCCGCCGCAGAATATCGCCGATGATGGTATCGACCGTAACGTGCATAAAACATCCCCCTTTAAAGATATTTAACCAATTTAATTATACGATGCATAAGTTTGTTTTGCAAGGTATATCACGCTTTCCGCGTAAATATCGTAAATATTTATAAAGCAATATTTGTCTTTGAACTGCAAAATGCCCGGCAGTCTCCCGCCGGGCACCGATATGCGTTTTAAAGCTTATCTTTCTTCCTTCATGCGTGCAAAGCACTCGCTGCAATAGACCGGACGGTCCTCACGCGGCTTGAAGGGAACGGTTGCTTCCTTGCCGCAGGCGGCGCAGACAGCCGTGTACATCTCACGTTCCGGCTTTGCTGCATTCTTGCGGTTCTGGCGGCATGCCTTGCATCTCTGCGGCTCGTTCTCGAAGCCCTTGGATGCGTAAAATTCCTGCTCGCCGGCTGTGAATACAAATTCTTTGCCGCATTCCTTGCAGATCAGGGTCTTGTCTTCGTACATGTGTTTTTACCTCGCTTTGGTCATAATAGAATAGAATGAGTTTTGCCCCCGGCGGATTTGCACCGCTTCATTGAAAACAACGCCATCAACTGTGGAAGGGCATATACATATAGATATAAATATATAGAAAAGGTATCCGCGCGAAAGTCATCCTTTGGCGTCATTGTTTTTCTGCCGCAGCTTTTTGCGTACACGCGCCATCGCGTTATCGAACGCACGCGCCGAAATGCCGAGTTTTCTCTCTGCTTCCTGCCGCTTATAGCCGCCAAGATACAAAGAAAGCACACGCAGCTCAAAATCGGAAAGTGAAATATGGATAACAGAAAGCAGCCGGTCCATCTCGTCACGGCTCTCCAAAAGCGTTTGCGGGTCGGAAAGGCGGTCTGCCCCAAGGTCTTCCATCTCCTCAATGGGCACAGCGTTATTGAGGAAAGAATTTTTCAGACTGGAGCTACGCCGCACGGCGCTGACGATTCGATTGTTGATGCACCGCCCGGCATACGTTTCAAACGACGTCCTTTCGCTCGGCTTATAGGAGTTCGCCGCGTCTAAAAGCCCCAAAAGCCCCTCCTGGTACAGGTCTTCCCGCTCAAGGGAAAAAATCTCGCGAAAACTGCACGCCTTGATGCGGATGACCTTCAGGTAGCGCGCCGCAAGCTCCGAAAACGCCGCGTCATCTCCGTTTTGAAAACGAAGTGCCAGCGCCTCATCGCTGAGCGGTATACTATTTTTCTGCCCGGTTTCCTGCATGAGAACGCTCCAAATGACTACTGTTTCTTTATCATACTCCAAACCCTTACAGAAGTCAAGACAAATCTTCCTATACTGTACAAAAATGCTCGACCGAATTTTTACATTTATATCTATCCTGCAAACTTAAACTTCTATTGCCAAAATTCGGCAAAAAGTATATAATGCAGACAAGAACTGCGAAAGGCGGTAAAAATATGGTATCAAAGCATTCAGCATGGGACTTTTCGGCATGCACGCGTTCAAAGTGGAAGTGGAATGTGACCTTTCTGCCGGTCTGCCTGCCTTTGACCTTGTCGGCCTGCCGGACGCCGCCGTAAAAGAATCGCGCAATCGCGTGCGCGCCGCACTGAAAAACTGCGGGTTCGATTTTCCCGTCAGCCGCATCACGATGAACCTTGCCCCTGCCGACGTGCGCAAAGAGGGCCCCGTTTACGACCTGCCGCTGCTCATCGCTTTATTGAAAGCCACCGGCCAGCTGAATGTCAACACGGACGACTGCATTTTTGCGGGCGAGCTTTCGCTTTCCGGTGCGCTGCATCCTGTGCGCGGTGTGCTCTCCATGGCGATAGAAGCCGGAAAGCTCGGCTACACGCGCATGTTTGTGCCTGCGGAAAACGCCTATGAAGCCGCCGTTGTGACCGGGCTTTCGGTCTACCCTGTGCCGGACGTGTTCACACTCATCGACCATCTGCGCGGTACAAAGCCGATCCTGCCCGCCGCGCCGTACCACAGCGATCCGAAAAATCAGACGCCGCTGCCGGACTTCGCCGACGTAAAAGGGCAGGCACAGGCAAAGCGCGCTTTAGAGATTGCCGCAAGCGGCGGGCACAACGTGTTGCTCATCGGCTCGCCCGGTTCCGGCAAAAGCATGCTTGCAAAGCGCCTGCCATCCATCCTGCCGCAAATGTGCTTTGAGGAAATGATCGAAACGACCGAAATTCACTCCGTTGCGGGACTTCTGCCGAGCAACACCGCGCTCATTGAAACGCGCCCGTTCCGCTCGCCGCACCATACCATCTCCGGCCCGGGGCTTTCGGGCGGCGGGTCTATCCCCCGCCCCGGCGAGATCTCCCTCGCACACAACGGCGTGCTGTTTTTGGATGAGCTGCCGGAGTTTTCGCGCAGCTCCATGGAGACGCTGCGCCAGCCGCTTGAGGACGGTGTTGTGACCGTCTCGCGCGTGAACGGCACGGTCTCTTTCCCGTGTAAATTTATGCTCGTCGCCGCCATGAACCCCTGCCCATGCGGCTATTACGGTCACCCCACACGCCCGTGCACCTGCTCGGAGACCGCCGTGGCGCGGTACCTCGGCCGTGTTTCCGGGCCACTGCTCGACCGTATCGACCTGCACATTGAAGTGCCGCCGGTCGATTTTCGCGACCTCTCGAACACCGCAAAGGAGGAAAGCTCCGCGTCCATCAAAGCGCGTGTGGATGCCGCACGGGATATTCAAAACAAGCGTTTTGCGAACACCGGCATCACCTGCAATGCACAGATTCCGCCGGAAATGCTGCATGAAGTCTGCCGCACCGCGCCTGCTGCCGATGCCCTGCTGAAAAACGCATTTGAAAAATTCGGGCTTTCCGCCCGCGCCTACGACCGTGTGCTAAAGGTTTCGCGCACCATCGCCGACCTCGATAACAGCCGCGACATCGAAGCGCGCCATGCTGCCGAGGCCGTGCGCTACCGCACGCTCGACCGCAAATACTGGACGAGATAGAATTATACAAACTAAATAGCAGTTCTTCCTCACGGAGGTCACATCGCGTCAGCTGTGAAAATTCTGCCGTTTACTTCAATACTCCACTTCCTTGTGCTTTTTCCGTTCATCCCGAAATTTCCTTCAAAAGCGCAGTGCAGCCTTCATAAACATCGCGCCAGGTCGCTTCAAAATCGCCGGTGTACCACGGGTCAGCCACGTCGCCGGGACGATTGGTGTGCTCCATCAGCAAAGAGAATTTATGCTCCGGGTCACCTCCGCAAATACGCTGCATGCCGCGCAGATTGGAACTGTCCATGCCGATGATGTAGTCGAATTTATCATAATCCGCACGCGTCATCTGGCGCGCCGCATGGCCGTCGCAGCGAATGCCGTGTTCCAAAAGCTTGCGCTTTGCGGGCGGATACACCGGGTTGCCGAGTTCCTCTCGGCTCACCGCCGCCGAAGCAATCTCAAATGCGCCTCTTTTCCCCGCTTTTGCCGCAAGGTCTTTCATCACAAACTCCGCCATCGGGCTGCGGCAGATATTCCCGTGGCAAATAAATAAGATTTTTGTCATTTTGTTCCCCTATCTTCATTTTGACTGTACCGCTATTTTACCATATTTCCGTTTCATTTTCCAGTGTGAACAGAAGCCGCCGTGCGCGCTCACATTTCCGAAACCTACGCCGCCATTATGCGGTGGATTTCGAGTGGTCTTTCCCCACAAAAAAAGCAGCTGCTCCTTGTTAAAAAAAGAGCAGCTGCTTTTCTATGGGATTTGAGTGAAAACTTGTAAAGCAAATTAAGAATCAAGAATATTATGGATACCCTGCTGAACGGTTTCATAGTCTTTTTTTAAAGATAGCAACCGTTCCCGCCCGGCGTTTTCAACATGATAAATCACACGCATGCGGGAACGCCCCGTGCTCATGCGCGTTACGACCTCCTCGCCGGTGATGTACCCATCATCCGCCAAGCGGTACAGAAGCGGATAAAAAGACCCCTCCTGCACTGTAATGAAACCTTTGCTTCGCTCCTTGATCTTCTGCACAAGCTGATAACCGTATGCGTCTTCTTCACACAGCAAAAACAGCGTGAGCATTTCTATGGAGCCCTTTTTTCATGGTATCGATAGCCATAGTGGAGATACCCCCTATCGAATAATAGTCTACAGTAAGTTAAATTACAAGTCAATACTTATTTTCAATAAAGTATATTAACAGGCAAACTTTCATGTGCTATGATGACAGCACGCAGAACATACGCAATTTATACTGTTTTAAAGATTTATAAATCGGCATTATTGTCTTAGTTGTCAAGCGGTGCGGCTTCTTCGGGCACATCTTCCGCTTCGGCTTCAACGGGCAGCACCGCAAGCAAATCGAGCAGACCGGTACGGTCATATTAACCGAAATGTTCCTAAAGAAAAAACGCCCCGCAAAGCACTTAGCAAAATAAGCAAAGCGCAGATACGCCGTTTTCGTGCGCCTGCGCTCTTATTTTCGTATTTACTTTCTGAAAAGCTTATCCAGCGTCTTGCCATCCTTACTTTTCCATTCCGCCCAACCGTTTGCACTTGCACCGAGGACGAACATAGCGGCCGAGCTCGGCGACGAAAACGACATCGATTTGTTCAGCACATATTCGCTGTTTACATCGGTCACGTCTCCGTTTTTCAGAGCTGATCGTCTCTGGCGCGCAATGGCCGGTGAAAGGCTTTTATATTCCGTGCGCCCGATACGCGAGCCCTCCAGCACCTCGAACCGCTCGCCGTCATACACGCCAAACGCTTCTATGCCATTGCGTGTTGTATGTAAAACCGTTTCTTCGCTCTGCACCGCTTTTGCATCGTTCATTTTATAGCCCAGCGTCGCCATGATGAACTGAATTTCATCGTAGACTTCCTCCACAGTGGCAAGGTCATATTCGTCGATCTCATATTTCGGCATAACACTGTTTTCCACCGTGTAGCGCTTGGATTCCTGCGCTTTGATGATCGCGTATTTTTCAAGCCCGCTGATCATATCCAGCGTAAAGGTCTTGCTCTCCGCCAAAAACATGATGGCTTTGTTCCAAAAATCTTTCGAGCGATTGTGGTCGTCCAGCCGCAAAATGCCGTTGCGCGTCTGACCGATGTAAATTTGCGCGATCCTATTGTCTTCGCTCTCATTTATTAAATAATAAATGCCGTGCCGGTTGATGCCCGTAATGTTCTTCGCTTCGGAAAGCAGTGGGCGCGGTATCACATACGTCGTCATGGTAGATAAACTGCGGCGGATGGAGCGAATACCGTCCGGCTGTCCGTTGTGATAAATCGTTTCAAGCTTTTTGCTGATGCCCATAGTGTTTTCCCTCTGCTCACCCATCAAATTCAAGTTTATATATGTATTATACCATATAACATACTTTCGCGCCAGTGCCAAACGCATATTATATGAAACTGCTGTAAATTTCGTCCCCAATAAATTGCTGCACGTTTTTAACGCCACGCCAGCCGCTGTCCGACGGGCGCGTATACATCGAGATTTCTGATGTCGGCATGAAATCTATAATACCAAAACCATGACCGTCCTCGCCTCTGTGCCGGACGGCTTCATCGAGAACCTCAATGCGCAGCCCATCCAAAACAAAAAGTAACGCAAAAAATTAAAAGGCTCTGCCGCGCACCGATTTGATGCTGACAAAGCCTTTTTCTCGTTTTAGGGTGTTAAATGAATCTGAAATACATGCCTGCACTGCCATAATTGCAGTAGTGCTCGTTCGTCGACATGACATCAGCCTTGCTGATCTCTCCCGTGATCAGTTTTTCACACAGCACTACCATATCCTGCACAATCTCGAGCCGCAGCGGGTTGTAGTAGACCGACCTGCCCGCAAGGTAATCCTGCTGGTGCTGCTCGTCGCAGCCGTTTTCCTGAATGGAATGCCCGCCGAACCACGCATAATCGCGCAGCGCCTCCGCACGCGGCAGGAAGCACTCAAGGTTCTTTTTTTTGTAGCTCTCAAGACCTTATACATGTCTTTTTTTTTCCGGGCAGATCATCAAAATGATATACCCGGAGCCGATGGCGTCGCCGGTAAAAGCGCCTTGTAATGTGCGCACGCGAACACCACGGAGTTTTCCGTGTGCCCGCCGAGATTCAGCACATCCACCGTCACACCGCCGCCGAGGTCGATCACGCTGCCCTCGTCAATAGGTACAAGGTGCGGGTATTTGCCGCCGTCGGAAAGCGCCGCCGCAAAGCAGTTTTCGTCTTCGCGGATCTTCTCCACATCGTTTTTGTGCAGATATACTTTTTCAAATCGGTCGATGCGGAACATGTGGTCGCGGTGCGGGTGCGTAATCGCAACCTCGACCGGCAGCCGCGTCAGCTTCTTCACGGTGTCGAGCAGGTTGCCCTCGCCCATGCCCGTGTCGATCAAAAGCGCCTTGTCCCTGCCCTCAATGAGGTAGCACGTCGCCGTAAAGTAGTCATCTATCCGCCAAAAACCGGGCTTTATCCACGTCACTTCAAGCTGCGTGCGTCTATCCTGCTTTAGCAGCCAACGAACAATTCCCCCGTCCGCAAAGACATTTTCCCATGCGTTTTCGGGGTTGATCTCCATGCGCTCCACCGTTTCGGAGCCTGTTACGCGCAGGCTCATCACAAGCTTTTCCGCGTCTGCAAGCACCTTGCCGTCTGCGAGCACATTGCCCTCACCCGCGAATGTATACACCTTCAGCGGCATGAATTTTGCCGCGCGTACTTCATAGGGGTCTGCGTGCCCGCCAAGAATCGCCGCCGCGCTAAAGCAATGCGAAAAATGCGAAATCAGCCGCCACGCCGCGTCCGCGCAGCTTTGCGATGCCGTGAGCGACAATTTACATTTGTCGATGATGCCCGTCGTCTGCCATTCAAAAACCAAGCTCTGCACCGCTGTTTCGGGCAATATACCGCCCGGTAAAATCAACGCAGTTACCTGTGATTCTCCGCAATGCGGCTCGAGTTTACTTAAACAGCTTTCCGCCTCCGTCTCATTCGAGACAAGACACAGCAGCGTCGGCTTCCCGCCGCCTAGCTCCGCGCCGTTCACGCACCACTTGAGCACCTGTCCGTCAAACACTTTTTCAAAATAACGCATACCTTTTCCTCCCCGTTACAATGACCCGCTATTTTGTGAATAAAACAAAAAGACTCCACATTTCTGCAAAGTCTTTCATGGTCGAGGTGAGAGGATTTGAACCTCCGGCTTCTACGTCCCGAACGTAGCGCTCTACCAAGCTGAGCCACACCTCGATATAAGCCTTGAATGCTCAAGGCCATTTTGGCAGCGGTACCAGGATTTGAACCCAGACAAACAGAGTCAGAGTCTGCTGTGCTACCTTTACACAATACCGCTATCTGTTTCGCTGTCTTTCTTTCGTTTCATTTGTTTCCGTCGGACAACGTAGTCTATTATAGCAGATATTCGGGAAAAGTCAACCCTTTTTTCAAAAAACTTTAAAAATTTGAAATTTATTTTTCGACTGAGAATTAAAACGCGCAAAAAAGCGCGGAATTATGCGGTTTTTTTTTGCCTTTTCAGCCGTTTACGGGCTCTGCCAAAAAAACACGCGCCGAATGCCTTCGGCATACGCTTTGCGGCATTTTCCGCCAAGCTTTTTTCAGAAAAAATTCCAAAAACCGCGGAGCCGCTGCCGGTCATCAACGCATTTAACGCCCCGTTTTCGCACAGATATTTTTTTATCTCCTGCACAACGGAGATTTGCAGCGCGTCGTCAAACCGATTTCCGAGCGCGTTTGCAATTTCCTCAATCGAGCGATGTTCTACCGCGCGCACCATACCCGGCGTGTAGCGCATGCCGCCGTCCGGCACGTTATCGCACGCACGGTACGCTTCCGGCGTGCTCACGCCCACGTCCGGCTTCACAACGACAAGGTAACACTTCGGTATCTCTGCCAGCGGCAGCAACTGCTCACCAATGCCAAGGCAGCGATATGTGCCGTTTAAAATGCAGAACGGCACATCTGCACCGATGCGCAAACCGAGATACAAAAGCTCTGCCGTATTGAGCGGCTCCTCCCCCGCTTCTGCGCACAGATGATTCAATAATTTCAGCACGGCTGCTGCATCCGCACTGCCGCCGCCCATGCCCGCCTGATCCGGGATATGCTTTTCAATATAAATGTCTGCGCCGAACGGCACACCGGTAGCGTCAAAATAATACTGCGCAGCCTTGTATGCCGTGTTGCGCCCGTCGCACGGGATGTGCGGCTTCGAGCACTTGAGTATAACCTCCCCCGTATCGTTCAGCGTCACACGCACACGGTCGCAGAGAGACACAGATTGCATCACCATGTCGACCGTGTGGTAGCCGTCCTCGCGCCGCCCGGTAATATCGAGCGATAAGTTGATTTTTGCATACGCATTACATTCGGCTGTGTTCATATTCAGTCCTCCCTCATAGGTCAAACAGTGAAAACCGCTTGATATTGATGACGTGCTTCGGGCACATTTCGTGGCAGCAGAAGCAATGAATGCACTTGCTGTACTCGATGTGCGCCTTGTGCTCCCGCAACGTTATGGTGTGCTGCGGACAGCTTTCCGCGCACTTGCCGCAGCCCACGCACTGTGCCGTGTTGATCTTCGGGTACGGCGTTAAAATTCTCTTTGCAAGCGGCTGCATGAACTTCGGAACGCGTGTCGTAAAATCGATGCTGCTGGAGCGTGCACGCTTAAAATCGTGTACGACAATATTCTCAAAATCGTCACCAAGCACTTCGATCTCCGAAAGCTTTCCCGCACAAAGTCCGCGCTCCTGTGCGTTTTTGAGCACCAAAATTTCTTCGGGATTCATATCGATGAGCTTCGCGCCGACCATATCCGCTTCGTAGGGACTTTCAGACCCCACAAGTGCGCCGACAAAGCGTTTTTGGCCGCCCGTAGGTCCATCGCCCTCCATGGCGTCTATCGCATCTATAATCGAGAAATCCGGGTGCACATATTCGCACAAATCGACGAGCATTTCCGCAAACGGCTCTTTTTCCGGGTAACGGCTGTGCAGCTCCGGCTTTAATAGCCCCGGCACCACACCGAAGAGATTCTTCACCGCGCCGGAATAGCCCATCATGCCATGGGTCTTTAACTTCGCAATGTCGATGACGAGCGTCTCGCGCGGCCGCGCGAACAGCTCTGTGACGGTCAGCGTATTGCAGCGCTTTCCCTCCGGCAGCTGCACTGCCGTGCTCTTACACGCTGTATATAACGAAAAGCCGTATTTTTCCGCCGCTTCCGTATAGCTGCACGCGCGGAACGTGCCTTTCATGATAGATGTATTGTACGGCCCGCCGCCGCTTTCCGCCACCAGCACGTCCGCGCCCTGCCGCAGCAGGCAAATCGCGACCGCAGCCGTCACATTCGGGTGCGTGATGATGGCCTCTTCCGGCGCAGAGCGCATGACGAGATTCGGCTTCAAAATAACGGTCACATGCGGTTTTATGCGGCCATAAAACGCCGAAGCGGTGAACATTGCATCCACCGCTTCGGTCAGCCGTTCTATGTCATAATCCGCAAGCCGCTTTACATACGCACTCACTTTAACTCCTTCAAAAATGCGCCGATGCGGTTCAGCGCCTCTGCAAGGTGCTTGATGGAATACGCATACGAAATGCGTACAAAGCCCTCACCGCACGCACCGAATGCCGAGCCCGGCACCACCGCGACATGTTTATCGTAAATAAGACGCTCACAGAATTCATCGGACGTCATGCCGGTGGACTGAATGGACGGGAACACGTAAAACGCGCCCTCCGGCTCAAAGCAGGTAAGGCCGAGGCGGTTGAGCCCATCCACAATCAAACGGCGGCGCATGTCGTACTGGTCGCGCATTTCGGCAATGTCGTCATCACCGTTTTTCAGCGCTTCGATTGCCGCGTACTGCGACATCGTCGGGGCACTCATAATGCCGTACTGGTGCAGCTTCGTCATCGGGGAAATAATCTCCTTCGGACCCGCCGCGTAGCCCATGCGCCAACCCGTCATCGCATATGTCTTCGAGAAGCCGTTGATGACGATGGTGCGCTCCTTCATGCCCGGCAGCGACGCAATGGAGACGTGCGGCTCGCCGCCATAAGTCAGCTCACTGTAAATCTCATCGGAAAGCACGATGAGGTCATGGCGAATGATAATTTCGCTCAGCGCTTTCAAATGCTCGCGGCGCATCACGGCACCCGTGGGGTTATTCGGATACGGGAAAATAAGCACCTTCGTCTTATCCGTAATGGCGTTTTCAAGTTCTTCGGGCGTCAAGCGGAATTCGTTTTCCGCTTTCGTTGCGATGGAAACCGGCACGCCGCCCGCCATACGGGTCAGCGGGTCGTAGCAGACAAAGCACGGCTCCGGGATAATAACCTCATCGCCCTCGCCCACAAGGCAGCGCAGCGCCATATCGATAGCCTCGCTGCCGCCAACGGTGACAAGAATATCGGTAGCTGCGGTGTATTCCAGGTCATATTTGCGCTTTAAAAAGCGGCAGATCTCCTCGCGCAGCGCCATCAGGCCGCGGTTCGGGGTGTAGCGCGTTCTGCCCTTTTCCAGCGTCGTGATACCCTCCTCGCGGATATGCCACGGGGTGAAAAAATCCGGCTCGCCGATGGAAAGGGAGATCACATCCTCCATTTCGTTTGCAATGTCAAAAAAGCGGCGGATACCGGAGGGCTTAATCACGCGCGCACGGTCGTTCAGGTATTTGCTGTAATCAATCACAAAGGTTGCTTCCTCTCTCGTCAATCTCATCGTAGTCGGTGACAAAGTCCACGCCGCCGTCCTTATATTTCGTCAGAATAAAGTGCGTGGCAGTGGAAAGCACACCGTCGATCGGCGCGAGGCGCTTTGCAACGAACATCGCGATCTCAGACATGGTATTCGCCGTAACGGTTACGGCAAGGTCAAAGCCGCCGGACATCAGGCAGACGCTTTCCACCTCGGGGAAGGCCTTTACGCGTGCGGCAAGCTCATCAAAGCCGGAGTCCTTCTTCGGCGTAACGCGCAGTTCAATGAGTGCACTTGCGCGGTGCACATCCGTACGCTCCCAGTTGATGAGCGTGCGGTAGCCCTTGATGACGCCGTCTTTTTCAAACTTATGAATGGCGGCCGCCACTTCGGCTTCGGTCATATCCAGCATAACGGCAAGCTCCTGCACGGTCAGCTTGGCATCATCCTGCAAGAGCTTTAAAAGCTTTTCCATTTTCTTATCCATGGTGTTTTATCCCTTCTGTTTTTTATTTTGCAGGCCTGCTGTACCTTTTGCAGCAGGCAGTGTACTCTGTTTTATTCGATTGGCACCTGCACCGGCTTGCGCTCTACAAACACGGTGTACTCCTTTGTAGCCGATGTCGCTCAAAAGCTCCATGGCTTCCTCTACGCCGCTTGCAATATTCTCCGTGCGGTGTGCATCCGCGCCGATGGTGACAAGCTTACCGCCAAGCTCCTTATAGCGCGAATAGACTTCGCGGTCGGGCAGCTTCGGCGCATCCGTGCGTAAGATACGGGAGGTGTTGAACTCCAGCGCGATGTCCGACTTGATGAGCGCTTTTAAAACCGCGTCCAGCTCGTCCTGATACGGCTTGTAGCTGGGCGTTTCCCCCGCCTTACACATGTAGCGCAGCGGGTAGGTGATGTGCGCCAGTGTATCGAACTTGCCCCACTCCACCATTTCAAGGCTCTCCGCAAAGTAGGCGTGCAAAGCGTTGCTGATCTCCTGCTCGGTGGGATTATGCTCGCCGATGTGGTAAAAATCGTCGTGATCGCGAATGTTGTGCAGCGAACCGATTACCACGTCGTAGTCGCGCCCCGTAAGCGCATCGTGTGCTGCGTTTAGGTCCTGCAGAGGCTGGCCGAGCTCAATGCCGCGCAAAAGCTTCAAATTCGGGAAACGTTCCTGATTTTGCAACAGCTCCGCATAGGACTGACGTACGACATCGTAATACCGTCCGCCGGGAATGTGCGGCACGTTCATGTACTGGTTGCACTCGCAGTGGTCGGTCACGGCGTAGTAAACCAGACCCATCTCGATGGCGTTCATGCACATATCGCGCATGTTGCGGGTGCCATCGAACGAGCAGTTGGAATGGCTGTGACAATCGGATATATTTTTGTAACGCAAAAGATCATCCCCTTAAAGCACTTCGACCTGTATGCTCAAAACAATACACAAATTGATTTTAACACAATAAAAATCATTTTGGAATACCCAAAGCACAAGTTTTGCAACTTTTCGTCTAAAACCGCATTGTAAAGCGATGTGAAAGTTTCTTCCGATTTCCCCACCGTACCTTTTTGATTTTTACACCGCTATTTCCTGCAAAACACCTTTTAAACCTTGACAGCGCCCCACATTTGATAGATAATAAAGAAATAGAAAACCACAGCAAAGCGCTTTTATGTTTTGCAGGAAAGGGTAGGGTCATTTTATGAAAGCAGTCATCACCGTAATCGGAAAAGATATGGTCGGCATTCTCGCGAAAGTCTCCACCGTATGCGCAGAAAAAGGCATCAATGTCATTGAAGTCACACAGTCCATCTTGCAGGATATGTTCGCCATGATCATGATCGTAGACATCAGTGCTGCGACCGTGCCGATCAGCGAGCTCTCCGATGAATTCGATACGCTTGGCGAAAAGCTCGGCCTGAAGATCCATGTTATGCACGAGGACGTTTTCAACTCCATGCACAGAATCTAAATCTATTACCGAAAGGCCGGGAATAAAACTATGATCGATACACATGATATTCTGGAAACCATAAATATGATCGATAACGAGAACCTCGATGTGCGCACCATCACGATGGGCATTTCGCTTCTCGACTGCATCGATTCCGATATTGATAAGGCCTGCACGAAGGTCTACGACAAAATTTGCAGCTATGCCGAAAACCTCGTCAAGACCGGCGAGGACATCAGCCGCGAGTACGGCATTCCGATTGTGAATAAGCGCATCGCCGTCACGCCCATCGCCATGCTGGCGGGCGCAAACCCCGGTGCAAGCCCCGTTCGCTTTGCAAAGGCACTGGACCGCGCCGCAAAGACCGTCGGCGTCAACTTCATCGGCGGCTATTCCGCGCTCGTGCATAAGGGCTTTGCCCCCGGCGATTACGCTTTGATTGAAAGCATCCCGGAAGCACTTGCGGAAACGGAATTCGTTTGCTCCTCCGTCAACGTCGGCTCGACCAAGGCCGGCATCAACATGGACGCCGTAAAGAAAATGGGTCACATCGTCAAAGGAAGCCGCCGTCCGCACCGCGGACCGCGACTGCATCGGTGCGGCAAAGCTCGTTGTGTTCTGCAACGCACCGGAGGACAACCCCTTCATGGCGGGCGCTTTCCACGGCGCCGGCGAACCGGACTGCGTCATCAACGTGGGCGTTTCCGGCCCGGGCGTTGTGCGCGCAGCCATCAAGAAGGCAAAAGATACCGATAACATCACCGAGATCGCGGACATCATCAAGAAGACCGCGTTCAAAATCACGCGCATGGGTCAGCTCGTCGCGCAGGAGGCTTCCGCCGTCTGTGCGTGCCGTTCGGTATTGTCGACCTCTCCCTCGCCCCCACACCGGCCATCGGTGACAGCGTAGCGGATATCCTTGAGGGCATGGGCCTTGCGCAGTGCGGCGCACACGGTACCACAGCTGCACTGGCTCTGCTCAACGACGCTGTGAAAAAGGGCGGCGTCATGGCGTCCTCACACGTTGGCGGCCTTTCCGGCGCGTTCATCCCGGTCAGTGAAGACGCCGGCATGATCGCCGCAGCAAAGAGCGGCGCGCTTTCCATCACAAAGCTTGAAGCCATGACGGCGGTCTGCTCCGTCGGCCTCGATATGATCTGCGTTCCGGGCGACATTACCCCGGAGATCATTTCCGGCATCATCGCGGACGAAGCTGCCATCGGCATGGTCAACTCCAAGACGACCGCCGTGCGCCTCATTCCGGCTATCGGCAAGAAGGTCGGCGAAGAACTGAACTTCGGCGGCCTGCTCGGCTGCGGCCCTGTTATGGAAGTCAATACGAATTCCCCGGCCGTGTTCGTCAACCGCGGCGGCCGTATCCCCGCCCCGCTGCAGAGCCTTAAAAACTAAAAAACATAAAATTCAGTTTTTCGTTCATACTATCCTCGGTGAGCAAAGCGTTTTGCCTTTGTTCTCCGAGGATTTTTTATCGCCTGCGTTCGATTTTCGCCATCGGTCGGGTGCAGGCAAATGCAAAAAGGAGCAGAGTATATGCTGGACGTCATCGCTTTGATTTTGACGGTGATCGGCGGCATCAACTGGGGACTCATCGGCATTTTCCAGTTTGATCTCGTCGCATGGCTTTTCGGCGGGCAGGGCGCCGTTTTGAGCCGCATCATCTACACACTCGTCGGCATCGCCGCCGTATGGTGCATTCCCTCCTGTTCAGGGACAATGACCTCATTGAAAAGTAAATGCACCGCAAAAAGCCGAGACACTTCGTTTTGAAGCGCCTCGGCTTTTATTGTTATATACGTCGGTTAAAAGTTCTGTCTGAAATACGCACATGCGCCGAGCAGGCCGGCGTTATTGCCAAGTGCGGCGGCCTCCACCTCAAGGTCTTTTGCGAACTGCTCCATCGCGCCGTTCAAGATCTTTTCGCGAAGCGGGCGGATAAAATGTTCGTCTTCCCTTGAAATACCGCCGCCGATGAGCACCATTTCCGGGTTGAAAATGTGCACAAGACCGATGATTCCAAATGCGATGCTGTCAATCCAGCTGTTCACCGTCGCGCTGACGTCTGCGTCATCGAGGTGGTCAAAAATCACCTTGCCGTTGACGTCTTCTGCCGGTACGCCCAACTTTTCGAGCAATGCAACATTCTCCGTAAAACGGCGCACAAGCGCGCCCGTAGAACCGTAGCGCTCAAAGCAGCCGCGGTTGCCGCACGGGCACACCACACCGTCAAAATTGATGATATAATGCCCGATTTCGCCACCGATGCCGCGTCTGCCCTGAATGAGGCGACCGTTTTCGATGATGCCGCCGCCAATGCCGGTGCCGACCGTAACGACAAGCACGTTCTCCTTGCCCTTTGCGCGACCAAACGTCTGCTCGCCGAGCGCCGCTGCGTTCGCGTCGTTGATGACGGTTACAGGCAGATGAAACCGGTCTTCCAGAATTTTCTTCACCGGGCTGCCGAGCCAGTCGCCGAGCTGTGCACCCACGCCAATAACCGTGCCGGAGTTCACATCAATCTGCCCCGTTGCCGAAACGCCGATGCCCTCGATTTTCACGGGGCTCTTTTCGAGAACTTCTCCCGCAAGGTTCGCAACCGTCGTCATGATCGACGTTTTGTAGCCGTCAAAGCTGACGCTGCGCGTTTCGGAAAGCAGAACTTTGCCGTTTTCGTCCATAACGCCGATCTTCACAGCCGTGCCGCCGATATCAATGCCTAAAAGCGTACTCATGAAATGGCCTCAACAAATCTGCGGGTGATGTCACGCGGGCGTGTGATGGCCGTGCCGATAACCGCTGCGTGCACCGGGTAAGAGAACACCTTCTGCAGCTGGCCGCGCTCCCAAACACCGCCCTCCGCGATGACCGGCACGTTCAGCTCCGTCGTGATGCGGGAAAGCAGGTCATAGTTTGGGATAGCCGTGCCCTTCGTCTTTGCCGTGTAGCCGCACAGCGTCGTGCCGACAAGGTCAAAGCCGATCTCCGCCGCGTGTTTGCAGTCTTCATAGCAAGAGCAGTCTGCCATAAAGAGCTGATTCGGGTACTTTGCGCGCGCTTCCTTGAACAGCGTATCAAGATCAAGGCCGTTCGGGCGCGGACGGTCTGTTGCGTCCAGCGCGATGATCTCCACGCCGGTCGCCGCCAGTGCATCGATCTCCTTCATCGTCGGCGTGATATATACATCACTGTCGTCATATACGCTCTTGATGATGCCGATGACCGGCAGGTCAACTTCCTTTTTGATGTCCACAATATCCTCGCAGGTATTGGCACGAATACCCACAGCACCGCCCTCTTTTGCGGCAAATGCAAGGTGGCCCATAAAGTGGTAGCCGTAAAGCGGCTCATCCGGCAGCGCCTGGCAAGAGACAATTACGCCGCGGTGGATCTGGTTTAAAATTTCCTGATTTGTCATAAAAACGCGTCCTTTCGTTTTTGAAAACATCCTGTATCTCTATCTTAGTCCGCTTTTGTACGTTGCCTTGAGCCCAATTTCAAACATACGGCTCCACGGCAGGAAAATATCTTCCACGGTTACTTTGTCCGCAACGGACGTCATTTCCGTCTTTACAAACTTGCGCAGCTCCTCCAAAACGGCGTTGGCCGCCTTGCCGCGCTGCTCTTCGCACCAGAAGTACGTCATGCCCCACTGCGGCAGAATGTGCTCCGTCACGTAGCTGCGCACGACCGCACCGTAGCCGAAGTCCTCGATAAAACGCTCCACAAGGAAGTTCTGCTTCGCTTCGGTATTATTCTGGTACATATTGTTCACAATCATCGCGAGCACCGTGCCCATGGAGTTTGAAGAGGTGTTCCAGCCTGCATAACCTGCAAGCTTCATCAAAACACCCTGCTTATTGAGCACGCGCAGAAGCTGCAATTCGCCGCCGTTCGTGTAGGCATTGTCGAGGATCGCCGTCGGAATGCCGCGCTTCAGGCAATCGTTCACAAAGTACAGAAACTCTGCCATATTGCGCTCCACATCATAGTTGATGTTATTCGCCGGCTGATTTGCGGCTTCTTCCATCTCGTTTGCCGGAGCGGTGATGCCCATCACAACGTCGGCGTCGGCGAGCGACGGCACAGCGATGCAGCCCGCCGCCATGACGTGGTACTTTACGGTCTCATTGAGACTTCTGTCCTCGTAGTTCGGGATCAGCTGCGGCGCCAGCGTGGACGCATACTTGAGGTATACGCGTGGGGTGTTATTCTCGAGCGCGTTGATGGCGCGGGAGACAAGCACCATGCCGAGCTCATCGGCGCCCGGGTACAAGATCACACGGTCATTGAGCACCTTCTCGTCGATCCTCGCGCGCACGGTCTTCTGGTCCATTGCGGTGTAGCCGTACTTTGCGGAATCGTCCTGCGGGATGATGAGAAAATCAATCGTGCCGTCCTCCACAAGGTCGAGCGTGCGGATATTGAAGCTGCCGTTAAACGCGCGGCGGTCAAGATAGTCTTTGAGCGCCGCGGGGTCTACCCTAGCTTTCAACTCAGAGAGCTCGTCCGCGTCACCCATGCCGAGCTTTTCAAGGTGCGTCAGACGGCCGATATGGTGAATCTCTTTGCCGTAAAGCTCATAGTAATCCGGCTCCTCATCGTCGGAGGAATATTTCGGGCAGCGCATGATGCACTGGAACGCGTACAGCTTTACCTGCGGGTTCTTTTCGCGCAGTTCTTTTAAAAGCATCAGACGCTCCAAAACCGTCTCCTCGGAAAGATGGTGCAAGCGCGAGGGAATCAAGCCGCCGTACAGCAGCGTATCGATGGAAATGACCGCCGCATCTGCCTTTTCGATATTTGCGAGCAGGAAATCGCGGATGAATTCATAAGACGCCGGGGTCTTCTTCTGACCGAGATGTTCCGGGCGAATGATCGTATACTTTTCGCCGTTGAAAATTTTGGACGGGAAATCAAAGTTGCAGGGACGCTCGTCGAGCGGCAGCAAAATAATATTTTTCATGGTAGTCTCCTTTTACGCGTGGATGATCTTCCACGCACGTGTGTTGATGTTCTCCAGCTTCACGTCCGCACCGCCGCCGATGTACAGGCCGCAGTCCTCCGGCACTTCAAAATCGACCCTGCCGGGTGCGAAGTCAAACACATTGCCCTTGAGCGGCAGGTTCTTAGACGGCTTACGGGTGAAGTCAATGTTTCTGAGCTCTACTTCGCGGATGTTGCCGTCCACGCCGTAAATGCCCATGGCGTTCTCGCCCATGCAGGTCACGCCGTCAATGTGCACGTTGCGGATGGCGCAGTCGGTCTCGCGGTGTGGGTCCTGCTCTGCCGGGATATGGTAATCGTGCTTTACAGCCATCATGAAGATCGGCTCGCCGTTGCCCCACCAGTTGCCGGCGCGTACACGCGTGTCAACAATCATGTTGCTGATGCGCACATTCTCCACAAGTGCGGACGTATCGTTGCACATGAAGCAGATGCCGCGATTGCTCTCCTTGATGATACAGTTCGTGATGATCACGTTGCGGATATGGCTGTAACTGTAGCCGATGACAATTGCCTTCGAGCAGGAACGCAGCACACAGTTCGTGATGACGATGTCCTCGCACGGTTTTGCCCAATCCGTAATGCCGGAAAGCGCAATGCAGTCGTCGCCGCTCGAAATATGGCAATCGGCAATAATAACACCTTTACAGCTCGCAATATGGATGCCGTCGTCGTTCGGCACGTTGGGGCTGGTGTCAATCGTAAGGCCAAGCAGCTTGACATTCTCGCACGCGTTGAAACTGAACGTCCAGCATGGCGCATCGATAACCTTAATGCCGCGCACAGTAACATTCTTCGCATTGTGGAAGAAGATGCACTGGCTCGGGCGCGTGCCGATGGGGTATGTGCATTCGGCTTCCTGCTCCTTTGTGAACGGAACACGGCTGCTCGGTACGTTCATCACGCTTGTATCATAAAACGATGTGCCGGAAAGGTCAATGGTGCCGCTGCCGTCGATAGTCACATTGTCGTGGTCACGGTTGATAAGCAGGGCACGCAGCACCCCATTTCATTGTGGATAAAATCCTGTGCAGGGTAGTCGTCGATATTCGTGGAGCCCTTCAAAACAGCGCCCGGCTCCAAATGCAACGATGCACCATTCAGATGGATTGTACCGGTAATGAACACGCCGCCGGGAACGAGCACGGTTTCGCCCGTCTCCCCTGCGCGGTCCACAGCCGCCTGAATTGCTTTTGTGTTGACGGTCTTGCCGTCAGCCACCGCACCGAAATCTCTGATATTTAACATTATCTCTTTCCCCAATTCTCTTTAGAGCTCATATTTTCTGCACCGATATATTCGGTGTAACAGACATCTTAAATCAATTTCAAGTTTAAAAAGTAAGAATAATGAAGCAAGGGCGCAGGACCTTTTTGCGTCCTGCGCCCTGCATTCAGATCATTATTCAGGTTTCAGAAGAGCAATTAGCCTTCCGTGGTGCCCTTTGCGATCTCGAGTACGTCCGGGTTAGCATCCAGATAAGCCTTGAACTGGGTTCTGTACTCTTCCATGTACTTGTCGAGGCCAGCAGCCTTCAGCTTCTCGATAGCAGCATCGATGTTGTCCTCATAGGAAACCATACCGACCTTAATCGGGTAGATGGAGGAGATGATCTCGGTCTGGAGGTTCGTCAGCTCACTGGTAACGTTAGAGGAATCAAAGATGAAACCTGCAGCCGGGGAAATGACGTAGTTCTCAGACTTGTAGGTCATGTAATCGATCTGCTCGTCCGGCGTATCGGAAGCATAAGCCATGTACGGCAGGTAGCCGGTCATCCAGGTATCCATATTGTACAGAGGGTTGCCGTCGTCGCCCTTGACCTGCTCAATTCTGTGATCGCCGGTCTTGGTGTAGTGCGTGCCCTCAATGCCATAGTGGAAGAGGTCATGGTTCTCTTCGGAAGCATACAGCCAGTTGAGGAACTTGAGGCCGGATTCCGGATCCTCAGAAGTGGAAGAAATCGCATTCAGGTTCTGCACATAAGTGTAGATCATGTCCGGAACGTCGTCGCCAAAAGCTTCAACCCACTTGACCTCTGCGCCTTCAACACCGTTCTTCTGCATCGTAACACCCGTGTACGGGTCGAATGTCTGGGACGGAAGCATTGCGCCGTAATTTGCATCGTCGTACTGCTTCTGGTGGTCGCGGTTCAAGATATCCGGGTCGATGAGACCGGCCTGATACATCTCGTAGTAGGTGTTTGCATCCTTCTTGAATTCTTCGGACTCATAGAAGGAATCAACCGTGCCGTCCTGACGGATGAGGCAGATGCCGAGGGAGTTCTCAACATAGAACGGATAGGTATCATAGCTTCTGTGGAGCCAGTGCGCCGTATCCTGAACCTGATGGAACCAAGAATAAGCCTTCATGCCGGTCTCGTTGAGGATCTCGTCCTGAGACTTCTTCATGAGGTCGATGATGCCTTCCGTCGTGTCCGGGAACTCGTCGTAGCCGACCTTCTCAGCGATGTCGGAACGGTAGTCCATGTAGGACATCGTGTTGTCGAAGGATCTCCAGTAGCACGGTACTGCGTACTCTTCGCCCTTGTAGAGGGTGCCCAGCCACTCGGTCTCAGAGAACTTGTTGTAGAGGTCCGGGTAGTTCTGGATGGAATCGTGGATGGAGGAGATAGCGCCCATACCTGCGATAGCGGAAAGGTTCTTAACGTCCTGCATAACATGCAGCAGCTCGAACTCTTCACCGGTCGTCAGCATGAGGTTCAGCTTCTCAGCATAAGCATCCCACGGGATTCTTGTGACGGAAACCTCAATGTTTACGCCGTCTTCCTTCAGTTTCTCGTTGACAGCAGCCATACCGGTCTCATAGTCCGGGCAAAGTGTGCCCGGCTGTACAATACGCATCGGGTGAATGGTGCCGTCGTCCTCTGTTGCCGAAGATTCGTCAGATGTGGAAACATCGGACGAAGTAGAAGCCTCAGAGGAAGCAGAAGATGTGCTGTCAGCACTGGAAGTGTCGTTGTTGCCGGAGCAACCTGCAAAAGCCGTAACGACCATTGCAGCTGCCAGAGCCATTGCCAGCAGTTTCTTCGTTGTCTTCATTTCTTACTTCAACTCCTTGAAAATTGATATATGTGTAACCGTCTTCCACGGTAAACACCGAATTAAAATGTTTGCGGGCGATTAACCCTTAACAGCGCCGACGACCATGCCCTTAACAAAGTACTTCTGTAAGAACGGATACAGAATGATGATCGGGCCCATGGTGATAACGGAAGTCGCCATCTTAAAAGCTTTCCTTCGGCGGGTTTACGTTGACCGTAGCGCCGGCAGAGAGCTTGCTCAGTGCAGTGATCTGAGACTGAATCTTGAAGAGGAGCATCTGCAAAGAGTAGTACTTCTCATCATTCACGAGCATAACTGCGTTGAAGTAGTTGTTCCAGTAACCGATGGCATAGAACAGAGCAATCGTAGCCAGAACCGGCATGCAAAGCGGGAAGTAAATGCCGAATGCAATCTTCACTTCGCCCGCGCCGTCAATCTTTGCGGATTCGTTCAGCTCGGCCGGGATACCGCGCACAAAGTTGCGCACAAGGAACATATTAAAGGGATTGAACAACAGGCTCGGTACGATGAGTGCCCAGATGTTATCGTAGCAGTTCAATGCTTTACACATCATGTACCACGGAACAAGGCCCGCAGAGAAAACCATGGTGATGTAGAAGTAAAGGGACAGACCGTCTCTGTAACGGCAGGAACGGTTTGCAAGGGTGTAGCCTGCGCCGAATGTGACGAACGATGCAACGACGGTACCGACAACCGTTGCAATCGTCGTTACAAGGTAGGACTGCGGAACGGATGAGGACGGCAGGAAGAGCATTTTATAGGCTGCAGCCGACCATTCGCTCGGCCAGAAAGAGTAACCGTTGATCGTAATCGATTTCTCACTGCTGAAAGAAACAATGATAACGAGAACAAACGGCAGGACGCATATCAGTGCGAACAGAGCAACGACGAGATAAATGACGAACGTACCGACGTTCTCCCCCGTGCTGTGCTTGATTTTGTTGTTGGTGTTAGACGGCTTTGTCGCCGCCGCAACCGTGCTGTTCATGAGCTTGTCTCCTTTCCCTGTATCAGAACAGTGCGCCATCCGGGAACTTTCTTCTGACGATCCAGTTTGCTGTGAAGACCAGAATGAAGCCGACGATGGACTGATAGAGACCGATAGCCATGGAAAGGCTCGGATCACCTGTGTTCTTAAATGTACGGTAAACGTATGTATCAATAACTTCTGCAATCGGCATCAACGAGCTGTTGTCGCGGATAATCGCATACAGCATGCCGAAGTCGCCGTAGAAGATGCGGCCGACAGACATCAGGGTCATGATGCAGATGGTCGGCGCAAGCAGCGGGATCGTGATGTAAATGATACGCTTAAAGCGCGTAGCGCCGTCGATATAAGCTGCTTCGTAAAGGCCTTCGTCAATGCCGGTGATCGCTGCGAGGTAAACGATCGTGTTGTAGCCCGTGTTCTTCCAAATGTTGAGGATCAGAAGAATCGGGTACCAGTAGCCGGGGGTAGAATAATAATTGATGCGCGTACCCATCAGATTGTTGAGCAGGCCCGTCTCTGTACCAAGGATACCCTGCAGCATGTAGCTGACGATAACCCAGGAAATAAAGTACGGGAAAAGCATCATGGACTGAGAAACCTTAAGGAACTTCTTCGCCTTGACCTCATTGAGGACGATTGCCAAAACAACGGAGCAAACCGTACCGACGATGAGGAACAGAATGTTGATGACGAGCGTGTTGCGCGTAACGGTCCACGCCCAACTGGACTTGAAGAAGTATTCGAAGTTTTTCAGACCGACAAACGGGCTAAAAACACCCGACTTGTAGTTGAACTTCTCAAATGCAATTACGATGTACGGCAGTGTCAAATAAGAAAAAGATGAAAGTGTAAACGACCGCGGGCAGCGCAAGCAGGTACAAAAACTTGTTTGTCCACAGCTCTTTAAAAAGGATTCACTCTCTTCTTGCTGACATCAACCAAAGCTGACGCCTTACTCATGTTTGCGATCATCCTCTCCGAATAATGTGTCTCTTCTATATAAATAAGGAAGAGTTTTGTTCACCTCTGCACAGCCGCACATATAAAGTAAAGCTTATTTGCTTTATATTTATATATTGACTCTGCAAATGCGAACCCGGAATATCGCTATTCCTACTGAAAACAAAGTGCCGACAAAACTTGGTGTTTGCCAAAGCGTGTCGTTTTGCAATCACAGCGCACCGGGCGCCCTCCCTCATGGGTCTTCCCGGAACCTCTGCCCCGTGCAGAGATACCGTTTCTGCAAACCGCTTGTTTGTTTTCGATGAATAAACTTTAACACGCTGTGAACGATTTGTAAAGTATTCTTTTTGCGATAAACTTTAAAATTTCAAAACAACTTTGCATTTGGCAGTTTCGAGGCACTTCACAAATTTCGCTTTTCTCCATTTTTTTGAGAATCGAATCACTTTTTTCGGCTTTTCGTGATATGAAACTACGGTTTTTTACGATTTGAATCAATAATCTGATTTTTCGCTTGCGTTTAGTGCCAAAATCCGTTATCATAGAGTTATACGAAATCTAAATCGTGTTTTTCGTTCTCTTTCTGTATTTGGAGTGTTGTATTTTGTTTAAAAAAGTAAAAACCCGGCTGTTCAACCGGTACCTTTTCAGCATTTTCTGTGTGGTGGCCATAGCTGTTATACTCGTCACGCTTTTAATTTTCACCATCTATGCAAATTTGCAGGTCAGCTCTGCGCGCACCTATTCTGTGCACCAGTTGGAGCAGGTCTGTCAGATGACGGACATGCTCTACAGCCAAATGCATTCCGTTAATAATCAAATTTTGCAGAACAGCAATACGAACCGTTGCCTCTCCTCCAATACCTTCAACCGACTCATCGAAGCCGATGCAGGCATCAAGTTACGCGAGATCCAAACGGCGCAGAGCTATACGCGCTATGTTAGCCTTTATAACTCCGCCTCCAACCGTTTCGTCTCCAGCTCTACGGCAGATTTTCTCACGGATGACGATATTGCATACTATTATAGGAGATTGCCCGATAATCCCGGCGCCGATACCTGCCTTCTGCGCATGATCGGTGCAAACTATGCCACACAGCAGCTCAAGACCCGTTATGTCTATTCCTTCGTCTTCCGCGTACAGCTACGCAAAGGCGGCTCGCCCGACCTCATCATCGTAGACGTGGACGAAGATTATTTCAACGATTCCATATCGAACCTGCGCACCTCGAACGGCTTTCAACAGGTCCTGCTTTTGAACCGTTACGGCGAGGTTTTCTCCACCAATATCGCTGAAGGTGATTCAGAAACCTTTACGCATGCAAAACCCGACAATACTATTGTCTCCGTGGAGGATTTCCCGGAGTTGACCGACAATTCCGGCTCCTTCTCCTACACCTGTGCTGACCATACCGAAGCGCTCGTCACCTACGCCAAGGCGTCTTCCTCCGGCTTTACGATCTTCAATATTGTGCCGTACTCGAATATTTACAGCGGTCTCCCCCAGCTCGCCATCATCACGTTACTCGCCGGCATTCTTGTGCTCTGCGTCGGCATGTTCATCTCGTTCCGCACCAGTGCAAAGCTCTCTGCGCCAATCGAAGTGCTCTACAACAACTATGTCAAAAAGCCGTCGAACGACCATGCCGGCGATGAGCTCGACCAGCTCAGCAAGGCCTTTTCCGATATGTACATGAAAACCGATAAGCTGGAGCAAGGCCTCATCTCCTCCTATTCCGATTCCAAAAAGCGCAACATTCAGCGACTTATGCACGGCGAGTATGGACAGATTCCGAATTACATCGAAGTATACCAAAGCTACGGCATCGACCTCACCGCGCCGTATTACACCATCGTCATTATCAGTGCAGCCTCCAAAGAGTTGCGCTTCGGCCCGGATGACCCAAACTATTTCATTTACAGCTACGCTCTCGAAAACCTCGCTACCGAAGTTTTGGGGCAGTTCGGCAGTGTCGTACCGTACCGCAATTCGCACAACTTTCTCGTGCTGTTGCTCCCCCTGCAAAAGAACGCCTACCCGGAAAAGCTTGTGCCGGAGCTTGAGCGCGTGTGCGAGGTCATGCAGCGCGAGTTTGCCATGAACACCACCATCTGCATCGGCACCATCGTGGAGACAGCCGTCAATATCAACCTCTGCTATGAGGCGACGAACATCGCACTGGAATATTCCGCCATCCGTAATCAGGGCAAAATTTTCTTCGCCTATGAGACCGGCCAGAATATCAATCTTAACTCATACCACAACAAGCTCCACATGAAGCTTGCCGAGCACATCCGCGCAAATGACCTCGATGCATGCTCGCATGAGTTCGATCTCGCGCTTTCCTACATGTCAAACGTCAGCTTCAATACAGCCGTTGCGTATTTCAATCACGTCATGATGTCGCTGCTCGACGATTTCTCCACCACTTTCACGGATGACGACACCGCTTATCCCATCTTGATGGATAAACTGAATAAAATTGACCGTCAGCTACCGAATGTCTATATGCTGCGCAAGCGCTGCATGGAGTTCATCACCATTTTGGCGCATCATCAAAGCATCAACCGCAAATACGGCAACGAGCTTGCCGCCGATGCCGCAAAGGAATACATCGACAAAAACTACGCAAATCCTGATCTTTCCCTGAAAATGCTTGCCGGCATGGCAGGCCTTTCCTCCGCCTACTTCGGCAAAATTTTCGCCACGCAGATCGGCTATTCGTTCAGTGATTACCTCAGCAACACCCGCATGAAAAAGGCCGAGCAGCTTCTGCGTGAGACTAAGCTGCCCATCAACCAAATCAGCGAAGCCATCGGCATTGTGAACACGAGCTACTTCTATTCTATCTTCAAGAAAAAGTATGGCATGACACCGCTCGCCTACCGCCGCACGCGTTCCGGCGAAGCGGAAGATACAAAATCCGAAGAACAGGATGAAACCACAGAGTAATTCACCCGGTTTTACGGGCCGTTCACGAATTGTTAGCAGTTGATTTTCATAATTTTTCGGAAAATGAATTGATTTTTGTGCATTTACGCTTATAATGTGTATAGAACATTGAAAGGCGGCGAGCAAATGCGCATCCGTAAAAAACCACTTGGAGACAAAAACTTAGTCGGCGCACGTATCGAGAGCATTCGCCGCAATCGTGGCATGAAACAGAAAGAACTGCTCGCGCAGCTGCAGGTGCGCGGTGTTGACATCAACGCCTCTGCCCTCTCTAAGTTAGAGGGTCAGCTTCGCACCGTCACGGATATCGAGCTTTTAGCCTTCGCCGAAATTTTAGACGTCGATGTCTTCTGGCTCCTCACCGGCAAATCCCAACAGATCTAAAACCAAAACCGGGTAGCACACCGCACGGCAGCTTACCCGGTTTTTTTAGCTTTTTATCGTTTGTTTATTTCTATCTCCCCTGCACCGCAAAATGCGTCCTATACAAAAACTCCCGGAGAGCACACGGCTTTCCGGGAATTTCATTCTGAATAGAAACGCTTGCTTAAAAGCAGCTCGGGTCAGATTACTTCTTGCTCTTCTCGCCCTTATGCACAGCCCACATGGTGTACAGCGGAGCCGCAATGCACAGCGAGGAATAGCAACCGACAATCGTGCCGACCATCATCGGCAGTGCAAAGCTCTGTACAGAGCTGATGCCGTAAACCGCCGCAACAATGTAGATGACAAGCAGCGCCATGAAGGTGGTCAGAGATGTCAGAATAGAACGCGTCATTGTCTGATTGAGGCTCTTGTTGACGATAGCCGGCAGTGCATCCGGACTCTTCGTCGGGGAGAGCTTGCGGTTCTCACGAATACGGTCGTAAATGACGATGGTATCGTTCAGCGAGTAGCCGAGGATTGTCAGGATAACAGCGATGAAAATATCGTTGATCGAGAAACCGAAAATCACAAACGCGAAATACACAAGCAGCACGTCATGCACAAGTGCGATGAGCGCCGTAACGCCGGCGGAAAGACCGCCGATTTTCTTAAAGCGCAGCGCAATGTAAACGAGCAGGATCACGAACGTGATGAGCAAGCAAACAAGGCACTTCTGGAAGAACTTCGCGCCCATGGTCGGGTCAACGGAGCTCGATTCCACCACGTTGAATGTGCGGTCGGCATACGCGTCGGATAGGGACTGCGCGATTGCCTGCTGTTCATCGAGCGTCACAGCTTCGTTGCCCGCAAAGGACAGCGTCACTTGGTTCGCGTCCGTGCCGAACGTCTTGCTCAATGCAACGGAAACGTCGCGGCCGGTCTCTTCTTTTACGAGGGACGCGATTTCGTCCGTATCAACTTCGCCGTCTACGGAATACTTAATCATCGCACCGCCGACGAACTGAATGTCCATTTTCGTGCCACGAATGAAATTGAAAATCAAGCCGATGACCATCAGGCCAATCGAGATGCCGAACAGAATTTTTCTGTTCTTATAGAAATCAAAATCAAATTTTTTCATTACTTATCCGCACCTCCAAACAGCCATTTCTTACGGAGCGGCTTGAAGCCGGAAAGCGATTTGATCATCAAACGAGAACAGAACACGCCCATGATGAAGTTACCGATTACGCCGACGAGCAAAGTGTAGCCGAAGGAGTAGATCGCACCGGTCGTGGATTCGCCGAAAATCTTAGAGAGAATGTTAGACGGACCGAACACGCCGATGAGCATGATGGCAACGATCAAAATCGTGATGTTGCCGTCGATGATCGACCAAAGGCTATTGGAGCAGCCCTTCTGAATGGCGCCGTCCAGCGTTTTGCCGGTGCCGAGTTCTTCCTTAATACGGCTCGCGGTGATAATGTTCGCATCCACGCCCACGCCGATAGAAAGGATAATACCCGCAAGACCCGGCAGAGTCATTGTAAAGCTGTTCACAAACGGGAAGTAGCCGGAAATCGCCGCAAAGGTGATTGCAAGCTGACCCACAAGCGTCAGCACAGCCGCAAAGCCCGGAACCTTAAAGATGATGATCATAAAGACCGCGATGAGCGCAAAAGCGATTACGCCGGCCATGACCATAGCATCCAGAGACTTCATGCCGAGCGTCGGGTTCACGGTGCTGAAGTTCGAGGTCTGCAAAGCAAACGGCAGCGCGCCGCCCTGAATCTTTGCGGCAAGCTCGGAAGCCGTAGCTGCCGTAAAGTTACCGGTAATAGAAGCCTTGCCGTCTGTGATAACCGCGTTAACGGTCGGGTAAGAAATCATAATGTCATCCATCCAGATGGAGATTGTCTTGCCCTTCAGGCGTTCGGTCGCTTCCGCAAACTTCTTTGCGCCCTCATCGGAAAGCGTCAGGGAAATCGCATAATCATAGCTGCCGGAGGTGGAATTCTCCTGCATGACCGGCTTTGCCTCCGTTACATCGCTGCCTTCCAGAATGATGTTTTCCGCCGTTGTACCCGTCGGTGTCTGGTAAACCGGGTTGCCCTCGCCGTCTACCGTCTGAGTCTCGTAGGACTTACCTTCGCGGAATGTCAGCAGCGCCGTTGCGGAAATTTCTTCAATCGCCTTCTCCGGGTCAAAGTCCGATTCGCCGCTCTTCCACGGGAAACGAACAATGATCTTGTCGTTGGCTTCGTCGGTGTAAATCTCGTAGTCCGTAATGCTCTTCGAGACCATACGCAGCTCAATGATTGCCTTTGCGGCTTCAAGCTGTTCTGCGGTCGCCTCCACGCCGTCAGCCGGGCTGAAGGTCGCTTCCACGCCGCCGCGGATATCAATACCCCATCTTATATCGCCGGCGCCCTTGATCCATGTGTTCTTCGTGTCACCGTTCTGCGTATAAACGCCGAAGACCGATGTGTATGTAAGCGCAAGGATCAGAGCCGCGATGATAAAAAACACAGGTTTTTTCACGCGCTTCATCTAATTGTTTCCTCCAATGGATAAAACCGCCGTTTTATCCGTTTACTTTTAAAATGTCCGTCATGTAAAGCAGGGTGGAAAGAACCACCCTGCAAATTTACACCTGACGATTTAAATTATTCCTCAGAAGCGTCCTCGCCCTGGTCTTCGAGCAGAGCACGGATGGAGAGGGAAACTCTCTTCTTGTCGAAATCGATGTCGGTAATCTTCACCTTAACAACGTCGCCAACCTTCAGAACGTCCTGCGGCTTCTCGATTCTTCTGTCCGCGATCTGAGATGTGGATGAGACCGTCGATGCCCGGGAGAATCTTAGCAAATGCGCCGAACGTGGTCATGCCGACAACGGTAGCGTCGCAAACCGTGCCAACCGGATACTCGTTCTTGAGAATCTCCCACGGATTGTCTTCCTTCTTCTTGTAGCCAAGGGAGATCTTGCCGTTCTCACGGTCAAGGCTCTTGACATAAACCTGAACGGTGTCGCCGACGGAGACAACTTCGCTCGGGTGCTTGATGCGGTTCCAGGAAAGCTCGGAAATGTGGATCATGCCGTCCACACCGCCGAGGTCAACGAATGCACCGAAGTTCGTGAGGGACTTAACGGTACCCGTAAACTCCTGACCTTCTTCAACAGACTCCCAGAACTTAGCCTGTGCTGCCTTTCTCTGCTCGCGGAGCACGGAACGGATGGAACCGACCGCACGGCGGCGCTGGCGGTTGACTTCGATGATGCGGAACTGAACGTCCTGACCCTTCAGAGCCTCAAGATCGTCACCGCGGTTTGCTACAGCCTGAGAAGCCGGGATGAAGACGCGGATGCCGTTATACAGAACAATCACGCCGCCCTTAACAACTTCTGTGACCTTGCCGGTGAGGATTTCTTCAGCGTCCATAGCCGCTGCAATGTCTTCCCAGCCCTTGATGGCATCGATGCGCTTCTTGGAGAGCATGATGGTGCCTTCCTGGTCGTTCGTCTTCATGATGAGCAGATCCATCTTGTCGCCGATCTTTACAAGATCTTCCGGCTTCGCGTTCGGATCGTTGCTAAGCTCGTTAGCCGGGATGTAGCCGGCCTGCTTTCTACCGACGTCAACATACACTTCGGTGGGAGAAATGCTTACAACTACACCGTGCACCTTTTCGTCTGTATTTAAGCTTTTGAGTGACTCCTCAAGCATCTCCTCAAAATTAAGCTCATTTGTTTCAATTTTGTCTGTCATGGTAACAAGTACCTCCTTTATTATGCTTGCGGGTGTTGAAGCACCGGCAGTTATGCCGATATTCATTTTGCCCTTTACAGGCAGGGCTGCAAGCTCCGCCGCCGTCTCAATGAGATACGTCTGCGCATACGGTTCACAGACCTCCTTGAGCTTCGCCGTATTCGAGCTGTGACGCCCGCCGATGACGAGCATCAAGTCGCTTTCACGCGCAAGCTCGCGTGCTTCGCGCTGGCGATTTGTTGTAGCCTTACATATTGTATCAAAAACTGAAGCGTTTGTACATACCTTTTTTACGAAATCCAAACATTTTTCCCATTCTTCTACGTTAAAAGTGGTCTGTTCACAAAAAAGAAGGGGCATTTCGGCAAGTTCAGGCTCATTTTTGAATAGATTTTCGAGTTCTTCGCGCGTTTTGAAGGTGCGGTACGGCGTTTTGCAGCAGCCGAGTATGCCCTCCACCTCCGGGTGTTTTGCATCGCCGGCCAGCATCACGCGCCTGCCCTCGCGCTCTCCGTCGGAAACAAGGCGGTGAATCTTCTGCACATACGGGCACGTCGCGTCCTTGTAATCGACACCGAGCGCTTTCAGTTTTTCGATGACCTCGGGCGGTACACCGTGAGAACGGATGACAACCGTCTCCCCCGCTTTCGCGTCCTCGGGCGCATCTATAATGCGCACGCCTTTGCGGCCAAGCTCCTCCACAAGCTGCGGGTTATGGATGATCGGCCCGAGCGTGCAGACGGTTTTGTCCTCGTCAAGCAATTTGTAAACGGTCTCCACCGCGCGGTTCACACCAAAGCAGAATCCCGCTGTTTTCGCCACGCGGATCATACTTCCTTCCACCTGTTCTTCATAATATCGAGACCTTCCTCGCGCAGCTTCTGCACCTCGGCAAAAATATTGCGCGAAACACGGCGGTAAATCATACCGGAATCTTCGGTCAGGCCCATGTCCTCAAACCGGATTGGCTTGCCGATGTTGATGACCATTTTCTTAAACACCTTCGGGGGTTTGCCGCCCTCGCCCACGATCGCCACAGGCAAAATCGTACAGTGCGTCTTGTACGCCAGCATTACCATACCCATTTTCGGGTTCAAAAGCTCGCCGGTCTTCGAGCGCGTACCCTCCGGGAACATGCACACGACCTTTTCTTCCTCCAAAAGGTCAATCGCCGTCTGAATGCCCTGTGCCCCGCCCGTACCGCGGGAGATTGGGAACGCGCCGAGACTCTTCAAAAATCCGCCGATGAGCTTGTTTTCAAAAAGTTCGGCCTTCGCCATATAGTGTAATTGCCGTTTCGGTATTGCGCAGCCAAGGTAAATCGGGTCGCCCATCGTCACGTGGTTAGAGCAAACGAGCAGCTTGCCGGTAAGCGGCATGTTCTCTCTGCCTATAATACGGTACGGGTGCAGAATTTTAAAGAAAAACAGCATCACGTACTTTGCAAGGAAATACCACCAGGAAAGGTGTTCCTTCGGCTTCTTATTTTCAGCCATGCTTCACGCCCGTCCTTTCTTCCACGATCTCCAGTAAGCGGTTCACCGTACCGTTAAAATCCAGCTCGCTGTTGTCAAGCAAAATGCTATCCTCCGCTGCCTTAGATTGCTTTTCGTCCTGCTTGTCGCGGCGAATAACGTCCGCAAGCGTTTCTTCATAGCTCACGTCCACGCCTTTTTCCTTGAGCTCCTTGTAGCGGCGCTCGGCGCGCACCTCGGGCGAAGCCGTCAGGAAAATCTTCACCTGTGCGTTCGGCAAAATCGTCGTGCCGATGTCCCGGCCGTCCATGATGACGTTGTACTTTTTCGCCATATCCACCTGCGCGGAGAACAGAAACTTACGCACCGCCGGTACGGAAGCACACGCAGAGGCCGCCATAGAGACCTCCGGCGTGCGGATAAGGCCGGATACATCCTCCCCGTTTAAAATGACGTGCTGCACGCCGTCTTCGTATTTCAGATCGACCTGAATATCCCGGAGCTTCGGCTCCACCGCTTCTGCGTCTGCAGGGTCAACTTCACTGCGCAGCAGGTAAAGCCCCACCGTGCGGTACAGCGCGCCCGTGTCCACATAAACAAAGCCGAGCGCCTTTGCAGCCGCTTTCGCCACGCTGCTTTTACCTGCGCCGGCAGGTCCGTCAATCGCTATTGCATACATAATATAACTTCCTTATATATAATGATAGTTTACAGATTTTCGCCCGCCGCGTGTCCCGTTGCAAAGGCGATCTGCAGGTTAAAGCCGCCCGTGTACGCGTCCACGTCCAGAATTTCCCCGCAAAGTACAAGCCCGGAATTAATTTGGACTGCATCGTCTTCGGGTCGACTTCCTTTACGGAAACGCCGCCCGCCGTCACAATCGCGCCGGAAAGCGGTGCAAAGCCGGAAATCTCCACCGTAAAGTGCTTTAAGACATCCAAAAGCACCGCACGCTGCTCGCGCGTGATGGTGTTGCACTTTTCTTCCGGCGGAATGCCCGACCGCCGCACGACAACCGGGATCATCTTTTGCGGCAATAATTCATCGAGCGAATTGCTGAAATTGCGGTTCTTGTTTTTCTCTAAATCGCGTAAAAGGCGCTGGTCAAGCTGTTCCGGGGTGAGCGCCGGCTTTAAGTCGAGCGTCACTGTGTATCTGCCGGGCGCCATATGACGCATATGCGCGCTCGCACTCAAAATCGTCGGGCCGGAAAGCCCAAAGTGCGTGAACAGCAGCTCACCGAAGTCCGTGTAGACCGGCTTCTTTTTTCTTTTCATTGTCCGTCACGGTCACGCCGCAGTTGCGCAGAGAAAGCCCCTGCATCGCCGGGCAATCCTCGTCATCAGAGGTCAGCGCCACCAAAGACGGACGCATAGGAATAATGGTGTGCCCCAGTTTTTCCGCCAGCCGCGCGCCGTCGCCGTTCGAGCCCGTGCCGGGGTACGAAGCGCCGCCGCACGCCAAAAGCACGCTGGGGGCCTCAAACACATCGTTTTCCGTGCGCACGCCGATAACGCTGCCGTTTTCGGTCAGCACCTCTTTCACATTGCTCTGCCGAATTTCCACGCGGCACTTTTTCAGCTTCTTCCAAAGCGCGTCCGCAATGTCGTGTGCATTGTCCGAGACCGGGAACACGCGGTTGCCGCGCTCCGTTTTCAGCGGCACGCCAAGCCCCTCAAAAAAGTTCATCGTGTCCTGCGGGGTGAAATGGTTCACCGCCCCGTACAAAAACCGGCCGTTGCCGGGCGTGGATTCAATCACCGTGCGCGGCTCGCAGTTGTTCGTTACGTTGCAGCGGCCCTTGCCCGTAATGCGGATCTTCCGCCCAAGCTGCGCGTTCTTTTCTAATAATAAGACGTGCTTGCCGCGCTCTGCCGCCGTGATCGCCGCCATCATGCCCGCAGCGCCGCCGCCGACTACGACTGCATCAAACATTACGTTCCTCGTCTGTCTTGTCTTCGACCTTCTCGTACACGCCGTATTCGTCCCAAATGGTCTCCAAGTTTAAGAGTGTATTCGCCACTTCGTCTTTCTTTTTAATGGCCACCGTCACAATAAGCGCGTTGATAAGCGCCAGCGGGCCCACAAGCGAATCAACAAATGAAACCATGTCGCTCTTTGCAAGCAGCACATGCTCCGCATACTTCGTCAGCGGAGAAAGCGTGCTGTCCGTAATGGCCACAACTGTCGCACCGCGGTCGGAAGCATATTTCAGCGCCTTCACTGCTTTTTGGAGTACCGCGGGAAGCTGATGCCGATAAGCGCGTCTCCCTCGCCGATGTGCACCATCTGTTGTAAAATCTGCGCTTCGCTCGTCGCGCTGATAAGCTGCACGGAATCGAACACCAAGGAGAAGTAGTACGAGAGGAACGTCGCAATGGCAAGCGAGCTGCCTGCACCGATGATATAAACCTTCTTTACCTTCACGAGTGCATCGGCCGCACGGTAAAACTCCTCATGCGAAATAGACTCCTTCGTGCGGCGGATAATGTCGATGTCCTGATCCATCGAGCTGTCAAGCAGGCGGTCAAGCGGAATGTTCGTCGAGGTCATTTCAAGGCGTTGCACGCTCGTCATGCGGTTGCGGATCATCTCCTGCATCGCCTGCTGAAGCGCCGGATAGCCGGAGTATCCGATCTCCGTCGCAAAGCGCACCACGGTCGATTCGCTCACACCGACCGTCGCGCCAAGCTTCGAGGCCGTCATAAACGCCACCTTGTCGTAGTGCTCCTCAATATACTTCGCGATCAACCTCTGACCTTTGGAAAACGATCTCGCATTTTGCTTAATGCGATTCGTAAGCTGGATATTCATGGGTGATTTCCTTTCTTTACGTTTCCTGACAGGAAATTTTACAGCACGAGTCGCCGCTTCCTGCAAAATTTCCTCCGTGCAGACGCGGCCGCATACCTGCCCCTACGGACAGGGCACACGTATACACGGTATCATAATGTTTATTTTAGCCGATATTCCTGCAAAAATCAAGGGATATTTTCGCTGTTTTCTATGAATTTCAAACCGTTTTTGCAGGAAGCGAATCCTTTCATGCAAAGGTATGTCCGTACAGCACGGATATACCTCTCCATTCTTTTGCCATCCTTTACAAAAGAAGCTTGCAATTTCTTTCGTTTTGTTGTATCCTTATTCCGATTATTAACCGTTTAATTCTGTTGATTTCCCACAACAGAATAAACGCACCCGTCTTTTGGAGGTCTTTTATGGAAAGTAAAACGCTCATTTCGTCCATTCGTGAAAATATCGGCAAGGTCATGGTCGGTTCCGAAGAAACCATCGACCTCTTGCTCACCGCGCTTATTGCCGAGGGTCACGTGCTCATCGAAGATGTGCCCGGCATGGGCAAAACCGTGCTCGCAAAGTCACTTGCAAAGTCCGTCAGTCTGGAGTTTAACCGCATCCAGTTCACGCCCGACCTGCTTCCCAGCGACGTCACGGGCCTCAACTACTTCGACCAGAAAGCAAACGATTTCGTTTTCAGCCCCGGCCCGGCATTCTGCAACCTACTCCTCGCCGATGAGATCAACCGCGCCACACCGCGCACGCAGTCGAGCCTGCTCGAGTGCATGGGCGAGCGCCAGATCACCGTGGACGGCGTCACCCGTCCGCTTTCGGCGCCGTTTTTCGTCATCGCCACGCAGAACCCCATCGAAACGCTCGGCACCTATCCCCTGCCGGAAGCCCAGCTCGACCGCTTTTTAATGCGCATTTCCATGGTCTCTCCCACAAAAGAGCAGGAGCGCGCCATCTTGCAGCGCTTTATGAAGGAAGAGCCGCTTGAAACGCTGCAAAGCGTCTGCACGCGTGAGGATATTCTCGCGCTGCAAAAGCAGGCAAAGGAGATTTACATTCACCCCGTCCTGCTCGATTACATGATCGACCTCGTGCAGGCCACGCGCAGTTGGCCGAATATCGATATGGGCGTCAGCCCGCGCGGCAGCCTTGCGCTCGTCCGTGCCGTGCGCGCTTACGCCTTGGTGCGCGGCGGCGCATACGTCGTGCCGGAAGACATCAAGACCGTCGCCGTGCCGGTGCTCGCCCACCGTTTGCAGCTCAGCGGCTCCGTCGGCTCCACCGATGCCCAGAAAAAGGCCATGACCGATGTGCTCTCCTCCGTCGCCCTGCCGACTGAGGACTGGTCAAAGTAATGTGGGCGCTCCTTCTGCTCCCGATCGTTTTGCTCGTCCTCTATTTTGCACAGCGCCTTTTGTTCCGCCGCCTGTGGGACGAAAACCTCACCGTACAGATATCCTTTGACCGCGATTACATTTTCTGCGGTGAAGAAGCGAATCTCGTCGAAACGATCGTGAACAACAAATACCTGCCGCTCCCCGTTTTGGAGGTCGGCTTCGATATGAGCCGCTGGGTGGTGTTTCAGGACGAAGAAAACTCCACCGTCAGCGATATGACCTACCGCCGCGACGTGTTCACAGCGTCCGTGCGCCAGCGCATCACGCGTACACTACCTGTCCGCGGCAAAAAGCGCGGCTATTACCGCATCGCATCCACCACGGTCACGTCCTACGATTTTCTGATGACCGAAAAGCAGGTGGCGCATTTCCCGCAGGAAACGGAGTTCTACGTCCTGCCCGCGCACATTTCCGCAAGCCGCATCCGCATTCCGTACAGCAAGATCATGGGTCTGCTCGTCAGCCGTCGGCGTGTGTACGACGACCCGTTCGAGTTTGCCGGCATCCGCGATTACCGCCGCAGCGACCCCATGAAATACATCAACTGGAAGGCCTCCGCGCGCGGCGGCACGCTGCTCGTCAATCAGCACGATTCCACGCTGTCCCAAAAGGTCACTGTCCTGCTCGACTGCACCGGCATCGGCAGCGCCGTGACGGATGCGTTAAACGAGACCGCCATCTCCATCGCCGCCGAACTCGCGGAGCACATGCTCGCAGACGGCATCTCGGTCTCCGTCATCTCAAACGGCATAGACACCGTAGACGGCAAAATGCTCTCCACCGGCGAGCTCACCGGCCGCAACACCGCGCTTTACCTGCGCCGCCGGCTCGCAAGATTGGAATGCCGCAACGACCTCACCCCCATGCCGCAGCTTCTCCGCACCCTGCACGACGGCGCACACGGCAGCGACCTCTACGTGCTCATCTCCAAGGAGCAAAAGCTGCCCGTTCTGCCGGATTTGGAAGCCTTAACGGAGGGCAGTGACGCCATCTGGATCCTGCCGGAAGACCGCAACATGCCGGAGCGCTACAAACTCACGGAGACCTCAAAATCCGTCGAAATCGTCCGCTGGGAAGTTTAACGGGAGGGGACAAAATGAAAATTTTCAAAAAGCAAATTCCCGTCCGCCACATTTTATACGTCGTGCTCGGCTGGCTGCACGCCACTATGCTGTGTGTGCCGCTTTACGCGCTCGTTTTAAATTTTGTCTCGGAGGGCATGACAAAAGACGTCATCCTGCAAAACATCCTGCGGGGATTTTTGATTCTCGCTCCCATCGCACTCAGCTGGTTCGCAATAAAATGCCTGCGCCGCATCTTTTTCTATATTCTCGCAAGCATCGGCATCACGGTACTCACCGGCTTCCTGTTCGATTCCGTCCTCATGGCCGTCGTCGCGCTGTTCATCTGTTTCATGCGGCTTTACGGCCGCCTGCACGGCGAAAGCCACTCTCTGTTTGACCACGCCGGCTATGCGGGTCTTGCCGTGTTCGCCGTGCCGTTCCTGTGCTCTGTCTTCACCGACCGCGCCGATTTGCTTTTCCAGCCCGTCTCCCTCGTTTTCGCGGCCGTTTACTTCGTGCTGTGCCTCACGCAGCGCGGCATCCGCCGCATCGATGATTACATTGACGTCAACGCCGCCATGCAGAACATGCCCGCACGCCGCATCGTGCGCATCACCTGTGCGCTTTTGGCCGCCGCAGCCGTGTTCTGTACCGCCGTTTTGCTGCCGCCGCTGCTCACAAGCGACATCGGCTACCGCTACACCCCGCGCGAGGCGATCCACGCCGAATACACCCTGCCCGAGCAGACCGAAACATCCTCCGGCGGCGATATGCCGCTTGACGAGATGATTCCCGCCGCAGAGCCGAGCCCTGTGCTCGTCCTCATCATGAAAATCCTCGAATACATCGTGCTCATCGCGCTCGCGGGCGGCCTCATCTTCGGCGTTATTTACAGCTGCATCCGCATCTCGCGCGGGTTTAAAACCTCGTTTGTCGATCGGCGCGACCTTGTGGAAAACCTGCCCGAGGACGAACGCACCACCGTGCGGGGACGCGCCCAAAAGCGCGACCGACCCGGCTTTCTTGACCGCTCCCCGACCGCTGCAGTGCGCCGCAAATACCGCAAAACGCTGCTGCATGCCGCAAAAGAACCGCCCGCGCGCTGGATGTCCCCCGCCGAAGCGGAAGCCCACGCGAAGCTCCAAAACGATGCCCTGCACGTCGTCTACGAAAAAGCCCGGTACAGCGAAAAAGGCTGTACAAAAGACGACCTCACCGCAATATAAGCTGTACAAAGCGAACAGCCCATGGCACACGGAAAACCGCAGCCATGGGCTGTTTTATTTTATATATTTCTGTACAAGCGGGTGCAGTCTGCGAATGTACAGGACAATCAGTCCGTTCATCGAGTAATCGTACAGTACAAACACCACATTCAGCATCACCGCCAAAATCGGGATGGACCATTTGCCGAACACTTCCATTTCGGAAAGCGGGATCTGCAAAACCCAAACCGCCAGCGCCGTTTCCAGCGCCATCGCCAGATTAAACACGCCGAATTTTGCAAGCACACGCAAAGGCTTACGCTTAATGCGCATCAAAAGCCCGTACAGCGTCGGGTAGTAACCGAAAAATAAAATGTAAAACAAAATCGCTTCTCTGTCCGGTGTCAGCAAAATTGCCAACACACTCACAACGCAATACACCGCAAAGCCGTAGCGCACATTTGTCTCCGCCACAATAGCAATCGTCAAACAGCCCGCCAATGCAGGCAGTGCAATCGTCGCAATGGGCACAATGCCGGTCATCAGCATCAGCACCACGGAAAGCGCAGAAACAACACCGCACAGCGCGACCTTCGCCGCTTTAGAGCGCATGAAAACGCCCCCTTAGCAGCAGGGGATCAGGTCGCCGCCCATGCACTCGCAACAGCAGTCCGCGCAAATCAGACCGTTGCAGATGTCACAGGCGTTGCACCCACCCGCATTGTTCATGTTCATATTCGGATTATAGCCGCCGTAAACGCCGCTGCGCTGGTTCATGGCCTGGTTCAGCGCCGCCTGATACTCCGGGTTGCCCGGGTCCATCTGGCACGCGCGCGTGAAGTGCTCCTTCGCTTCCTCCAGCCAGCCGCGACGGTATAAAACCGTACCTTTTAAGAAATACCACTCGGCGTTACGGCTTTCCACCGGCACGCCGTTTAAGATCTGCTCCGCGTCTGCAATGCGCCCCGCCATAATGAAACGGCGTACATCGTTAAAGCCGGAGGCACTGCTGCCACCCGCATACCCGGCGTTATAACCCGCATTGTACGTGTTATAGTTGTTGTAGCCGTAACCGTTATTGTTCGCACCGCGGTTTTTGCGTTGCGAAACAATGGTGTCGTACGCCTCATTGATCTCTTTCATCTTCTCGCCCGCAAGCTCGGAGAGCGGGCTGTCGCCGTATTGATCCGGGTGGTACTTTTTTGCAAGCTTTCTGTATGCGTCTTTAATTTCTTCATCCGTCGCCGAGGGCGACACCCCGAGGACCTTATACGGATCAGTCATGTCGTTTCTCCTTCTTTATATGCAGGAAAAGGATCTCCCTTTGCATTTCCGGGAGCCCTTTTTCAAAAGTATTCTCAAAATTCGGGTAAATTTGCCGCTCGGCAATAGGTTCACCGCCGGCAGCAGCCGTGCAAGCGAGCCGTTTAGTACCGCATTGCACTCTTCGTCGGCCCTTTTGCGTTCTTCGGGCAATAAATGTAACCCGCGCGAGCTTTCCAGTCCCAGCTTTTGAATAAACGGGTTGAATTTCTGTTGCAAAAGGTCGTCCGTGAGATCGTCCGCTGCATCCATAATGTAGATCCAGCGCCCGAGGAAATACCCCACCTCGCTCAAAACGGCCTTTTCGCCCGCATTGCTGCCAAGCTCCGCGCAGATCGTCTGCAGCATCTCCGCCGTCGGCGCACTGCATCGGTCAATGGAAATTTCCTTCGCGTGTTCGGCATCGGCCTGGTCGTCCATCATTTTCTGCACGGCATCCGCCATAAACGGATAATCATTGCTCGCCTTTTTCATCGCGCGTCGTGCAAATAAGCGCAGAACGCGCGCACCGAACGCTTTCAGCCCGTCTTCATCCGCGGCGGTATCACGCAACTTGTGCACCGTCATAATAATGCTCAGCGCCGCCGCTTTGTGGAACGCCTCTTCGGCAAACACATCCTCGTTCGCGGGGCACACATACGTGCACTTTTTCATCGGGTTGCAGCAGCATCGCTTTTTCTCCGCCTTTACATCGGCATCGCGCTGATTTAGTGCCAGCATCGCATACAGCGTGCAGTCGTAGCTCAGTGTCAGCCGCATCGGAAAACCGTAGTATTTTCCGAGCGCCCGGCAAAGCTGACAGTAAACGCCTTTATATGCGTCGTATTCTTTCACGAGCATCTCGCCCTTGAATGGACGCACATAGCCAAACATACCGCAAACCTCTCCTTTCCGTTCTTCATTCTACCCGATTTACACGCAAATGTGTTGAACAAAATGTAAATATGAACCGCCCGCACCCCTGAAAGGCGCAAAATTTCCGGCTTTATATCTTGGACAGATTCTTTTTCCGTGTCAATCCGTTTAAAGCCGCAAAAACGCCGCGCACCCGAAAACCGGGCCCGCAGCGTCATACGTCACTTTGAATTTGTCAGGCTTTCTGCTCCGCCTTGCGCTTTTTGTCACGCTCCAGCATCATTTTGATATACTCGCCGGTGTAGGAACCCTTCGTTGCCGCCACTTGCTCCGGCGTGCCCTCCGCGATGATCATGCCGCCCTTGTCGCCGCCCTCTGGGCCGAGGTCGATGATATGGTCGGCCGTCTTGATGAGGTCGAGGTTATGCTCGATGACGATGACCGTGTTGCCGCCGTCCACGAGCTTTTGTAAAACCTCCACAAGCTTGTGCACGTCCGCAATGTGCAGACCGGTCGTCGGCTCGTCGAGAATATACACCGTCTTGCCGGTCGGGCGTCGGCTCAGCTCCGTTGCAAGCTTCACGCGCTGCGCCTCGCCGCCTGAAAGCGTCGTTGCCGGCTGACCGATCTTGATGTACCCCAGTCCCACGTCGCACAGCGTGCGCAGCTTGCGCGCGATTTTCGGGTGGTCCTTGAAGAACGCAAGGCCCTCCTCCACCGTCATTTCCAGCACGTCGTAAATGCTTTTGCCTTTGTATTTCACTTCCAGCGTCTCACGGTTGTAGCGCTTGCCCTTTGCATACATCGCACGCAACGTAAACGTCGGGCAAAAAGTGCATCTCGATTTTAATAATGCCATCGCCCTGGCACGCCTCGCAGCGGCCGCCCTTAATGTTGAACGAAAAGCGCCCGGAGGTAAAGCCGTGCATTTTCGCCTCCGGCGTGCTGGCGTACAGCTCGCGGATATCCGTAAACACGCCCGTATACGTCGCCGGGTTCGAGCGCGGTGTACGGCCGATCGGTGACTGGTTGATCTGAATGACCTTGTCGAGGTTCTCCATGCCGCGAATTTCCTTATGCTTGCCCGGCACCGTGCGCGCGCCGTTCAGCTCGCCCGCCAAACGTTTATACAGCACCTCGTTGATGAGCGACGATTTGCCCGAGCCCGAAACACCTGTGATGCACACAAGCTTGCCGAGCGGAATGTCCACCGTCACGTTTTTCAGATTGTTCTGCCGCGCGCCGACAATGGTGATTTTTTTGCCGTTTCCTTCGCGTCTGGTCTGCGGCACGGGGATGAACCGCTGCCCGCTCAAATACTGGCCGGTGATGGACTCCGGGCACTTCAAAATACCCTGCACGTCGCCGCTGTAAATCACGTTGCCGCCGTGAATGCCCGCGCCGGGGCCGATGTCCACAATGTGGTCAGCCGCAAGCATTGTGTCCTCGTCGTGTTCCACGACAATGACCGTATTGCCAAGGTCGCGCAGACGCATCAAGGTCGATAGCAGCTTGTGGTTGTCGCGCTGGTGCAGGCCGATGCTCGGCTCATCGAGGATATACAAAACGCCCATGAGAGACGAGCCGATGTTTGTCGCCAAGCGAATACGTTGGCTTTCACCGCCGGAAAGCGTCGCCGCCGCACGGGAAAGCGTCAGATATTCGAGACCCACGTTGCGCAAAAAGCCGAGACGTGAACGAATTTCCTTCAAAACCGCCGCCGCGATCATCTCTTCGCGCGGGGTCAGCGTCAACGTATCGAGGAACGCCAGCGCGTCCACAACGGAAAGGTCGCAAAAGTCACTGATATTCTTACCGCCCACCGTCACGGCAAGACTCTCTTTGGAAAGGCGCTTGCCGCCGCATGCGTCGCACGGCACCGCACTCATGTACGACTCGATTTCCTCCTTGATCCACGAGGAGGACGTGTCGCGGAAACGGCGCTCAAGGTTGTTGATGATGCCCTCAAACTCTGTCTCATACGTGCCGCGGCCGTACTCGCTTTTGCGGTGCACCTTAATCTTCTCGCCCTTCGTGCCGTAAAGCAGAATGTCTACAAGCTCCGGTGAGAGGTCGCGGATCGGCGTATCAAGCGAAAAATGGTAGTGCTCTGCGAGCGCTTCCATGTACATCGTCGCAATGGTGCTGCCCTCCATCGCCCAACCGCTGCCCTTCAAACCGCCCTTACGAATCGATAAGCGGTCGTCCGGGATGATGAGTGCCGGATCAATGCGCATGAAAACACCGAGACCCGTGCACTTCGGGCACGCGCCCGCAGGGTTATTGAACGAGAACATGCGCGGCGAAAGTTCCTCCATGCTGACGCCGTGCTCCGGGCAAGCGTAGTTTTGAGAGAACAGCGTATCCTCGCCGTCCACCACGTTTACGATAACAAGCCCGCCGGAAAGTCCTGTCGCCGTCTCTACGGAATCCGCCAAGCGCGAGCGGATATCTGGCTTGATAACAAGACGGTCAACGACAATTTCAATGTTGTGCTTCTTATTCTTCTCAAGCTTGATGCTCTCGGAAAGGTCATAAATAATGCCGTCAGCACGCACACGGACAAAGCCGCCCTTGCGCGCCGCCTCAAACTCCTTTTGGTGCTCGCCTTTCCTGCCGCGCACCACCGGCGCCAAAACCTGAATTTTCGTGCGCTCCGGCATCTCCATCACCCGGTCGACGATCTGGTCGACGGTCTGCTGGCGGATCTCTCTGCCGCAGACCGGGCAGTGCGGCACACCGATGCGCGCGTACAAAAGACGCAGGTAATCGTAAATTTCAGTTACCGTGCCTACCGTGGAACGCGGGTTTTTGGAGGTTGTTTTCTGGTCGATGGAAATGGCCGGCGAAAGACCGTCAATGTTATCGACATCCGGCTTTTCCATCTGCCCGAGGAACATACGGGCATAGCTTGAAAGCGACTCTACATAGCGGCGCTGGCCCTCGGCGTAGATGGTATCAAACGCCAAGGAGGACTTACCGGAGCCGGAAAGTCCCGTCAGCACGACCAGTCGATCACGCGGCAGCTTTACATTGATATTTTTTAAGTTGTGTTCTCTTGCACCGGTCACGGTGATGTACTTTGAACTCATTTCGGTTTACCCTTTCGTTTCTTCCTTTTTGAAGCTCGATATTTCCACCCACGCGGGGTAAAAGCCCGTGTTGAGGGCGATGTTCTGCGAATGCAAATTGGCAAGCACTGTACCGTAAAACGGCGTTTTGCCGAGCGCTTCGATGCGATCACACAGCAGACTTACAAGTGTTGTGCCGAGTCCATGTCCGCGGTACCGTTCTTTTACGTCGATGCCAACCTGCCACAGTGCGTCCGTGTCTGCCGAAGCACCCGCCAGCGCCGCGATCTCGTCGCCGTCATACGCCGCGAGTGCGAGGACATCCGGGCGGTCGGGGTTTTCTTTTTCACTTAACGCATTCGGAAAATCCGTGTTCGGGTACAACGTTTTCACGCTCGTTTTGTCGAACCATTTAAGTGTAAAGGCACATGGCATTATATGTGTTTTACGCGGCTTGCCGGGCAAAAACATGTGGAAGGTCGACGACAATGTGTAGTCGTATTTGTTCAGCTCGCGTTCGATGCACAGCAAATGCGGAAGCTCGAACAACCAATACGGGTGCTTGAAGCGCTCAGTATCGCCCGTAAACTCCTTTAAAAACGGATGCAAAACCTCGTTCGCCGTGATAACCACGCCGCTGCCGGTTGATGCCATTTGGAAGAACGGCAACTCATGCGAATAGAGCCGCACGCCATCGGGCTTCGCCGGCGTTGTGACCGTCACTTGATTTGTTGTAAAGTCTTCTGGCTTTGCATTGTATTCCAGTGCCAATTGATGCATTGTCTCCGTAAAGCATTTCGCCTTGTCGATCATGTCGAAAACTCCTATTTTTCCAGCTCCTTGATGCGGTCACGCAGGTAGGCTGCATGCTCAAACTCAAGCAGCTTTGCTGCCGCCTTCATCTCCTTTGTGAGCTTGTCAATCATCACGCGCTTTTCGGCGGCCGTATACTTCTTCTTTTTCTTCGATTTACCACCCGCTTCTTCCGCCTTTGTGGAGATTTCCAAAATCTCGGAGACCTTTTTCACGATGGTCTGCGGCACGATGCCGTGTTCTTCGTTGTATTTTTCCTGAATGGCGCGGCGGCGCTCCGTCTCGCGTATCGCGTATTCCATCGACGGCGTGACAAAATCGGCATACATAATGACCTCGCCATGTGCATTTCTCGCAGCACGGCCAATGGTCTGGATGAGGCTGCGTCCGCTGCGCAGGAAGCCCTCTTTATCTGCGTCCAGAATTGCGACGAGCGACACCTCCGGGATATCAAGGCCCTCTCTCAACAAGTTGATGCCGACAAGCACGTCAAACTCGCCGAGACGCAGGTCACGGATGATTTCCATGCGTTCCACCGTATCGATGTCGTGGTGCATGTAGCGCACGCGGATGCTGTAATTTTCAAGGAAGCCCGTGAGGTCTTCCGCCATTTTTTTCGTGAGCGTTGTCACGAGAATACGCTCGCCGCGCGCGGTACGCACGTTGATCTCCGAAATAAGATCGTCAATCTGCCCGTCGGTCGGCTTTACCGTGATGCGCGGGTCTAAAAGTCCGGTCGGGCGAATGACCTGCTCCACGACCGCCGCGGATTTTTCCAGCTCCAAGTCGCCCGGCGTGGCGCTGACGAACACCGCCTGATTGACGTGCGCATAGAACTCGTCAAAATTCAACGGGCGGTTGTCATACGCCGAGGGCAAACGGAAGCCGTAATCCACAAGGCTCTGTTTACGCGCGCGGTCTCCGGCGTACATGGAGCGCACCTGCGGCAACGTCACGTGCGATTCATCAACGAACAGCAGAAAATCATCCGGGAAATAATCGAGCAGTGTGCACGGCTGGCTGCCGGGCTTACGGCCCGAAAGCACGCGCGAATAGTTTTCGATGCCCTTGCACATGCCGATCTCGCTGAGCATTTCAATATCATAGCGTGTACGCTGCTCGATGCGCTGCGCTTCGATGAGCTTATCTTCGGACTTAAAGAACTTGACGCGTTCTTCCATTTCGGCCTCGATCTCCTTGAGCGCGACCGCCATTTTTTCGCGCGGGACAATGTAATGCGACGCCGGGTAGATGGCGACATGCTTTAAATCGCTGACAATCTCGCCCGTAAGCGGCACAACCTCGCTGATGCGTTCGATCTCATCGCCGAAAAATTCGACGCGGATCGCCTTTTCGCTCGATTCCGCCGGAAAAATTTCCACTACATCGCCGCGCACGCGGAACTTATTGCGCGTAAAGTTGATGTCGTTGCGCTCGTACTGGATCTCGACGAGCTTCTGCAAAAGCGCATCGCGGCTTTTTTCCATGCCGGGGCGCAGTGAAATGACCATCGTGCGGTAATCGATTGGGTCGCCTAAGCTGTAAATGCACGAAACGGACGCGACGATAATGACGTCCCGCCGCTCAGAAAGCGCACTGGTGGCGCTGTGGCGCAGCTTATCGATCTCCTCGTTGATGGCACTGTCTTTTTCAATATAGGTATCCGTCTGCGCAATGTACGCTTCCGGCTGGTAATAATCGTAGTAGGAAACGAAGTATTCCACGGCGTTATCCGGGAAAAACTCGCGGAACTCGCTGCAAAGCTGCGCGGCAAGCGTTTTGTTGTGTGCCAAAACAAGCGTGGGACGATTCAATTCCGCAATGACGTTCGCCATGGTAAACGTTTTGCCGCTGCCCGTAACGCCGAGCAGCGTCTGCTCCTTATGCCCCGCGCGGATGGACTCCACAAGCTCTTTGATCGCCTTCGGCTGGTCGCCCGTCGGCTGATATTTTGACTTCAGTACAAATTTATCCCGCTCCTGCATGGCTTTGCTCCCTTACTGAACTTTTAGAACATACGTTTCTCTATGACTTAGTATAACACACGAACGCCCGTTTGTCAATGCGTCCCGCCGTTTATGTCCGCCGACGTCCTGTGATGTTCGGCTTTTACGTGATGATCTGCCGTTTTAGGGTGGCGATGTCGTGGCGGAGCTTTTGGAGGACGCCGGTCGCGCGCATAGAGAGGTAGTCCTCGTCCGTGAAAATGAAGTGGTCGGAGAGGATGACGTCTATGCCGGAGAGTGCGAGCTCGATCTCCTTGGTTGTTTGGATGTCCTGCCGTGAGGGCGTGCAGTTGCCGCTTGGGTGGTTGTGCGCGAGGTAAACGGCATCGGCGTCGTATAAAAGGCACAGCCGGGCGATCTGGCGGATATAAATGGGCACGCCGTGCACGGAGCCCTCGTTGACAATGCCCATGTATTTTAAATACCCCTTGCTGTCCAAAATGAGCAGCACGACGATCTCCGTTTTTCTGCCGAAAAATTTGTTCTGCACGGCGGCAAAGGCGGTTTTGGTATCGACAATACGGGTACGCGCCTGATTTTTCGACTCCATATAGGCACGGAACAAGTCCGGGTAAGCGGCGAGCGCACTTGCAAGGCGCGGGCCGACGCCGGGGCACTCCGCCAAAATCTGCGCGGGGGTATCAAACACATCGCTGAGTTTTCCGTGTCGCTCCAAAAGTGCGGCCGCCGTTGTTTGTGCGGGGCAGCTCGGGTCCAAAAGGTGCAGCGCAAACGTCAAAATATCGAGCTCCGTAGGGTTAGACGTGGTATTCAGCTTTAAAAACTCCGCTTCCTCTTCCCTTTTTCGTCTTGCGGCCATGGTTTTCATTCCTTTCAAATGCTTGAAAAAGGGCAGCACCGCCTATGGGTGCCGCCCGGTTTTCAGCGGTCGATATAACGTTCGATAAAGCTGCGCACAGCGCTCCAATAGAGCTTTGGCGCGACGGAGGCGGAAAGGCAATGGCCTGCACCCGGCACGGTAAGCAACTGCTTGTCGTAGTTTGCGGCTTCGTAAAGGCGATACACCATGGCGCACGGCACGAGGGCATCAGCCTCGCCGTGAATGAACAGCACGGGAATTTTACAGCGACGAATCTGATTAAGCGCACTCGCTTCTCGAAAGCTGTACCCGAACTTCACTTTGGACGCAAGTGACACCGCCGGGATAAACACACCCATTGCGCCACCATACAGATCTTTGACAGCAGCTTTGGCCTGATCCCACACAGAGGTGTAGCCACAGTCTTCAATGGCGAGCTTCACCTGCGGCGGCAGCTGCTCGCCCGCCGTCATCATGACGGTGGCAGCGCCCATGGATTCGCCGTAGAGAAGGATCTGCGCGTCTTTGTCGCGGCGAATAATCTCGTAGATCCAGCCGATGATATCCTTACGCTCCGGCCAGCCCATGCCAATCCAGTCTCCGGCGCTGTCACCGTGGGCGCGGGCGTTCGGCATTAAAATGTTAAAGCCGAGGTCATAAAACGACTTGCCGCGGTGGCGCATGCACTCTGCGCGGCCGCCGTAGCCGTGGCAGATGATGGCATAGCGGTGGCCTTTGCGCGGGATGAACCATGCAGTGAGGCGCATATTTTCGGGGTTGCGGTACGTGACGCGCTTGGCATATTTCTTGAACCATACTGTTGCCGCACGGGTTTCTTCATCGTCCGGCAGCGGGTCTTTGTTCGGCGGGCGACGGCGCAGGGTATCGTTTAAAACGGCGTTGGAGACAACCGCGGCCGCACCTGCAGCCAATGCTGCGGCGAATAGTGCTTTTTTACCCATAAACACGCACTCCTTTTGGTTTACTTTGTGTGGACAGCGATGACGGTATCGATGTCATCGGGCAGTTTTACAGTGTTGGAAACCTGCACGAACACGACGTCCGGGTAGTTTTCAACAATCCAGTTTTTAAGGGGCTTTATCTCGGTGCCGTCGGAGATGAGACGGATAGACTCAACCTCATCGAGCGAAATGCCCTGCAGCGGGATACCGCCGATGGAGTTTTCCATAATGTGATAATAGAGCGTTTTGCCGTTTCTGGTGATACGACCGTTTTCGGGCTTCGGCAGGTCGCAGCCGCCGCAGCCGTAAATGGAATCGGAATTCTTCTGCATCCACGCGCCGATTTTTTCCAAAATCTCGACGGACTCGGCGGGGATATTGCCTCTGGCATCCGGGCCGACATTTAAGAGCATATTGCCGTTTTTGCTGACGCACTCAACGAGCTTTTTGATAATCATTTCGGCAGGCTTAAAGTTCTTATCCTTTGCGCAGTAGCCCCAGTTGTCGTTCATCGTGATGCAGGCTTCCCAACAGATATTGCGGCCGCGGCTGTCCTTAAAGCCGGTCTGCGGGATGATCTGCTCCGGGCTGACATAGTCGCCGCTGTACTCAAGCGGTTCGTCCGTTGCGATGGAGCCGAAGCCACTGCCGCTGACCTCCAGACGGTTATCGATGATGATGTCCGGCTGCAGGGAGCGCACCATACGCACGAGCTCCGACGCACGCCACGCTTCGCCGGTGAGGTCGTCGTAGGAAAAGTCGAACCACATCATATCGAGCTTGCCGTAGTTTGTGCAGAGCTCGCGCACCTGACCGTGCATGTAATCAAGGTAGTTATCAAAGTTATAGGGCTTATCTTTATAGGCAATGTTGTTGCGCATGGGGTGCTGGCGGTCGCCGTAGGCGGGGTAATCCGGGTGGTGCCAATCGAGCAGCGAATAATAAAGACCGACCTTGATACCCTCTGCACGGAACGCGTCGAGATACTCACGCACGATGTCTTTGCCGTAAGGCGTGTTCGTGACTTTCCAATCAGTGAGAGCGGAATCAAAGAGACAGAAGCCGTCGTGGTGCTTTGCAGTGAGCACGGCGTACTTCATGCCGGCCTGCTTTGCAAGGCGCGCCCACTTTTTCGGGTCAAAATCTTTCGGATTAAACTCGTTGAAAAACGGGATGTAGTCCTCCTCCGGAATCTCTTCCGTGGAGCGCACCCACTCGCCGCGCGCAGGAATGGCGTAAAGGCCCCAATGGATAAACATGCCGAAGCGGTCGTGGGTAAACCACTGCATACGCTTATCATATTTTTCTCTATCAAATTTATACATACAAACTCCGTCCTTTCGCCCGCCATTTCGGGGATTCTTACTGTGATTGTAACATTTTGCCCGGCTTTTGTAAATAGATATTCGCGCGAAAAAAGGAAAGAAAGGTACCGCGCAAACAGTACGGTAGATGCGCGTGAGCACGACGCCCTATCCCCCCTGCAATTATAGAGCAACCCCGTTGCCTCTTTTAAATCGGGCAGCGGCGTTGTTGTGTGTAAAGGAGTATAGTTTTATATTTGTGTAAAGCTATATAGCTGCACAGATATGCAAAAACGCTCGTCCGCTGATAAACTTGGACGAGCGTTTTGTTCACTTATTTAAGCGAATTTCTGATCAATCAGAAGTTGCCGTTGGTGAGATCCTCGACGTAGAGGGTCTTCGGACCGTTGTTGGCCGGTGCTGCGGGCTTTGCAGCCGGTGCAGCTTCTGCGGCAGGTGCTTCATCCTTATGCGGATTGTCGCGCCACTCAAAGAACTTTGTAGCAACAGCCGGGAACAGTGCGTAGGAGAGGACATCCTCTTCGCTCTTTGCTCTGTCACCGATCTCTGCTCTGTACTTCTCAAGCTCCGGCTCGATGAGGTCGGCAGGACGGCAGGTGATGACCTTGTCATCGCCGATGCACTTCTTGCGGACTTCCTCGTTCACCTCGCCCGGCAGCTTGCCGTATTCGCCGCGCAGCATGCCCTTGCTCTCTTTGGTGACCATCTTATAGCGCTCACCGACAAGAACGTTCATAACAGCCTGCGTACCGACGATCTGGCTGGTCGGGGTAACGAGCGGCGGGTAACCGAAGTCAGCACGGACGCGCGGCACTTCTGCGAGCACATCATAGTACTTGTCTTCTGCGTTTGCCTGCTTGAGTTGAGAGATAAGGTTCGAAAGCATGCCGCCCGGAACCTGATACAGCAGCGTGTTGGTATCGACCTTAAGGACCTTCGGGTTAATGTTCAGCTTATCTGCAACCGTACGGAAGTGTGCGGCAACCTCGCTGAGCTTCTCAAGGTCAAGGCCGGTATCACGGCTGGTGCCCTGCAGCGTGGCAACGAGGGACTCGGTTGCCGGCTGAGAGGTGCCGTTTGCGAGCGGGGACAGTGCGCAGTCCACGATGTCAACGCCTGCCTGTGCAGCCATCAGGTTGACCATGTCGCCTGTACCGGTGGTGTTGTGGGTATGCAGATGGATCGGCACGCTGACGTTTTCCTTCAGCTTCTTTACGAGCGAATATGCGTCATACGGAAGGAGCAGGTTTGCCATATCCTTAATGCAGATGGTATCCGCACCCATCTTTTCAAGCTGCATAGCGAGCTTTACGAAGTAATCCTCGCTGTGCACGGGGCTCTTTGTATAGCTGATGGCAGCCTCTGCCTTGCCGCCATATTCCTTGACGTACTTCATAGCGGTCTCCATGTTGCGGGGATCGTTCAGTGCGTCGAAGATACGGACGACATCGATGCCGTTTTCGATGGACTTTTTGCAGAACTCTGCAACCACGTCATCGGCATAGTGCTTGTAGCCGAGGAGGTTCTGGCCGCGCAGGAGCATCTGCAGCGGGGTCTTCGGCATTGCCTTTTTGAGCGTTCTGAGACGCTCCCACGGGTCTTCGTTCAGGAAACGCATGCAGACGTCGAACGTTGCGCCGCCCCAGCACTCCAGAGACCAGTAACCCATGTTGTCCAGCTTTTCGCAAGCCGGAAGCATATCCTCGATACGCATGCGCGTTGCGGCCTGAGACTGGTGCGCGTCACGCAGGATGGTATCGGTAATTCTAAGAGGATTCTTAGCCATAATAACTGTTACTTCCTTTCCTAAGCGTTATCAAACGCCGAACAGAGCCAGGAACACACCGGCTGCAACAGCAGAACCGATGACGCCTGCGACGTTCGGACCCATAGCGTGCATGAGCAGGAAGTTGCGCGGATTCTCTTTCTGGCCGACGACCTGCGATACACGAGCCGCCATAGGAACGGCGGAAACACCGGCAGAGCCGATGAGCGGATTGATCTTATCCTTAAGGAAGACGTTCATGAGCTTTGCGAGCAGAACGCCGCCTGCGGTGCCGAGACCGAATGCAACAACGCCGAGGACGAGAATCTTAAGCGTCTGCGGATTGAGGAAGTTTGCAGCGGTAGCTGTTGCACCGACAGAGGTGCCGAGGAAGATCGTAACGATGTTCATCAGCTCGTTCTGTGCGGTCTTGTTCAGACGCTCTGTTACGCCGCTCTCACGGAGAAGGTTGCCGAGCATGAGGCAGCCGACAAGGGATGCAGCGGACGGCAGCATGAGGGAAACAAAGATGGTAACCACGATCGGGAACAGAATCTTCTCGGTCTTTGTAACCTGACGGAGCTGCTTCATCTGGATCATGCGCTCTTTCTTTGTGGTGAGCGCCTTCATGATCGGCGGCTGAATAACCGGAACGAGCGCCATGTAGGAATATGCGGCAACGGCGATCGGGCCAAGGAGTTCAGGTGCGAGCTTGGAGGTGACGAAGATGGCCGTGGGGCCGTCTGCACCGCCGATGATGCCGATGGAGCCGGCCTGTGCCGGGGTGAAGCCGAGCAGGACAGCGCCGACATAGGTGACGAAGATGCCGAGCTGTGCGGCAGCGCCGAGCAGCAGGCTCTTCGGGTTTGCAATCAGCGGACCGAAGTCTGTCATGCAGCCGACGCCGATGAAGATGAGACACGGATAAACACCGAGCTTAACGCCGAGATAAAGGACGTCGAGCAGACCGGCAGCTTCTGTGGAACCGTTTGCGAGCGGGATACCTTCTGCAAACATCTCCCAATGCACGTGGCCGCCTTCAAACAGTGCGGCATGGTAAATGCCTGCACCGGGCAGGTTTGTCAAAAGCATACCGAATGCGATCGGCAGAAGGAGCAGCGGCTCGAACTTCTTGACGATAGCAAGGTACAGAAGAACACAGGAAACAGCGATCATAACGAGCTGCAGCGGGTTTTCACCGAGCTGCGCGAAGCCTGTGCTATTCAGAAAATTAGTTATCGCTTCCATGAATAATTTAACACTCCTTATTTTAGTAGTATGTGCGTAGGCTTAAGTTTAACTTAGCCAACAACGCAGAGGAGTGTGCCGCTCTCAACGGTTGCGCCCTTCTGGACGTTCACGCTGGTGACCTTGCCGGCCTTCGGTGCCATGATCTCGTTTTCCATCTTCATAGCTTCGAGAATCATGAGAACCTGACCTTCAGCAACGGTATCGCCAACATTGACGTTGACGGAAAGGATGTTGCCGGGCATCGGGCTCTTGACCTGCTCGCCTGCGCCTGCCGGTGCTGCGACCGGGGCCGGAGCGGGTGCTGCTGCCGGAGCTGCTGCAACCCCGGAGCCGGTGCTGCGCCGCCGACGACTTCTTCTACTGTTACTTCATAAGCTGTGCCGTTAACATTGACATTATACTTTTTCATTGAACTTACCTCTCATCTGTTAGATTTCGCGCTTTGCGCATTTCAGACTCTTTTGATGGAATGGATGCGGATGTGCGAAACGTCCGTGCCCATCTCCTCGGCGATCGCGACTGCGATAGCGGCAACGATCTGCTGGTTGTTTTGGGCGGATACCGCCGGAGCGGGTGCTGCAGCAGGTGCTGCGGCGACCGGGGCTACTGCCGGAGCCGGCTGCTTTTTAGCGACCTTCTCCATGATGAGGCCGAGGATCTTGATGATAACAATCAAGCAGATCAGGACCACGAACACGGTAATAAGGCCCATCAGAACAACCTGAACGGTGCTGATGTTGGTCTCCATAATCTTACCTCCTTTCACCGAAGCGTTATGGAAATAAAAATAGAAAATGTAATTTGCATTCTGAAAAAAAACACCACATTCCCGCATTTTATCAGAATGGTTATATCTTAACACGGAATTCAAAATTTCGCAATGCTTAATTCAACTTTTTTAACCGATATTTTCGGAACGAAAGTCTGTTTGGAGTAATTCCCGTTTGAACGCCGAAAATCAGGCAAGAACACGCCGTTTCTCTCCGGTTCAAAATATTGACGAAAAACTTTCTTTTATCCCGTTGCATTTTAGTAGAAAACATAGTAAAATTAAGTTATCTGTTATTTAGCATGGGCTTTCTTTCCAAAAAAGCGAATAGACTGCCCAAAGTATTGAAATGAGGCGAAGACGTGTTTTCAAACAAAGATCTGCGGAAGCTCATCATACCCCTTGTTATTGAGCAGCTTCTGGCCGTAACCATCGGTATGGCGGATACCGTAATGGTCTCCTCCTGCGGCGAAGCGGCGGTTTCCGGCATCTCCCTTGTGGACTCCATCAACTTTTTGCTCATCACGCTGTTTTCTTCTTTGGCGACGGGCGGCGCGGTCATTGCGTCCCAGTACATCGGGCGCGGCGACCACAAAAGCGCAAGTCTTGCGGCAAAGCAGCTTTTCTACGCCAGTCTTGCGCTTTCGGCCGTGCTGGGCGTCATCGCCGTATTCTTCCGCAAGCCGGTGCTGAACATGGTTTTTGGCTCCATTGAAGCGGACGTTATGGCACACGCGCAGATTTATTTTTTGCTTTCCGCGATCTCCTATCCGTTCCTTGCGGTCTATAACGCCGGTGCGGCGCTGTTCCGCTCTATGGGAGATTCGCGCACGACGATGCTCATTTCCATTTTAATGAACACCATCAACATCGTGGGCAATGCGATTTTAATCTACGGCTTCCAGATGGCTGCGGCGGGCGCGGCGACGGCTTCTCTTGTTTCCCGTGCAGTAGGCGCCATCATCATTACGGTGCTGCTTTTGAACCCGCGCCGTATTATTTTCTATGATAAGCTCCATAAGCCGGAAATCCACCTCTCCATGTTGAAGAGCATTTTGCAGATCGGCGTGCCGAACGGCCTTGAGAACAGCATTTTCCAGATCGGCAAAATTCTGGTTGCAAGTATTGTTTCGGGCTTCGGCACCATTTCCATCACAGCGAACGCCGTGGCGGGCAATCTCGCTTCCTTGCAGGTTATTCCGGGCATGGCGCTCGGCATGGCGATGATCACGGTCGTCGGCCAGTGCATCGGCGCAAAGGACTACGAAGCTGTGAAAAAGTACACGAAGAAGCTGATGCTCATCACCTACGGTGTCGTCTGGGCTATGACGCTTTTGATGCTGCTGTTCAGCAAGCAGATCCTTTCGTTCTACTCACTCTCCGAGGAAACGACCACAATGACGATGGAGGTCTTCATTGTGCACGGCATCTGCGCCGTCATTGTTTGGCCGCTGGCCTTTGCCCTGCCGAACGCCCTGCGCGCTGCGAACGATGTGCGCTTTACGATGATTGTTTCCCTGCTTTCCATGTGGATCTTCCGCATCGGCTTCAGCTACATTCTGGCGATCTACTTTAACATGGGCATTTTGGGCACATGGATTGCAATGTGTATCGATTGGTTCTGCCGCGGCGCCTGCTTTGTCATCCGCTTTGCGCGCGGAAAATGGAAGAATATCAGCTTTATTGATAACTAAGAAGGAGGTAAAACTGTATGGAATATGATGCTTTTACCGGCGGCGTTGCGCCGGGCGGACTGCGCTCGAAAAGCGATATCCGCATTTTGATCTGCTATATGCTCAACAGCGTGAACGCGCCGCTTTCGGGCGATGACATCATCAAGGTCTTGCAGGAAAAATCCCTTGCGAATTACTTTGAGGCGAGCGATGCGCTTTCTGCCCTTGTGAGCCTTGGCAATGTCACCCGCGAGGAGGACAACACCTATGTGCTGACTAAGCGCGGCAAGAGTGTGGCGGACGACTTAGAACAGCTTATCCCCTCTTCCGTGCGTGATAAGGCCGTAGCCGCCGCCACGGCTCTGCTGGCTTCCGCCAAGATGGAGCGCGAAAACGTGGCGACCATTGTCCGCACCGAAAATGGCTACAACGTGACATGCCACATTTCCGGCGGGGAAATGGAGCTGATGAGCCTTACCGTATATGTGCCCGACCTCTATCAGGCACGCGAAGTGAAAAAGAACTTTCACCGCGACCCACAGCGCGTGTATAACCTGATGCTCGCGGCGCTTACCGGCGACGACGAGATGATGAAAAGCGCCGTAAACCCGTGAGTTTTCGTCACCTTTAAAATTCCGAAAAGCCGCAGTTTTTGCGGCTTTTCTTTTTCTTCACTTCCTGTTTTTCCGAACATTCTGCACTTGTCGTCAAAAACCGACATTTTTCTGTATGTGTATTGTGTATACTTATATGTGAAAACAGTTTGAGTTTGCACAGAATATGCACATCATCCGTGTGAATATTTCTCACGTAGTCGTGCATAGTGGCGCAAATAGCGTATACTATCATTGTATCTTCTATTTGTATCTCACGCAAAAGATACAACACAGTTATGTGCACGATTTTCACAGAACGACACAGCGGATGGTGAACAGCATTGGAAGAAATAGAATCTAAAGCAATCTTCGGCCGACGTCTCAAGCGTTTCCGTGAAGAAAGCGGCTACACGCAGTCGATCCTTGCGAATATTCTTGGCGTTGAACGTTCCACCTACACGTATTATGAAACCGGCAAAACGACGCCCGTCATCTTTGACCTGATGCGCCTTTGCCGTCTTTACCGCATTTCTTTGGATGAGCTGTGCGGATACAGCGCAAACTCTGCAGACGCGATGCGTCTGAGCGATTCCGGTCAGCGCGTGAAAGTGTATGCACGCCGCAAAGAGCGCCGTTACCTTGCCGATTCTGTGCTGGATCTTTCTACAGATGAGCAGCAGCTTTTGGCGTATTATCGTTCCGCTTCCCCGGAAGATCGTGCGGAGCTTTTTGAACATCTGCGCAATGCACGGTACCGTGACCGCCGCCACGCAAACGCAAAATAACCTTCAAAAATTTCATATGCGCTTGTAGCCCAGTTGGATAGAGCGACAGACTCCGACTCTGTAGGCCGCTGGTTCGAATCCAGTCAAGCGCGCCATGATTGGGTGACAAAAAAGATGTCACCCAATTTTTCTTAGTATTCATGCGGGTTTTCGGGCTTTTGGGGGCAAAATCCGGCAAACGTTTTTACCGTGGATGTCCAACCAGTAAACCGCAGCTGAATCCGCCACAACGGGGCTTCCGCCTGATTTTTCAGGCCGGAGGCCCCGCTTTTTTGCGTTCTGCGTCCCTTTTCCCCGTTGTCGGAAGTGTAGAAGTTTCCGGCAGGTTCATAGATAGATTGACGAACCCCAAAACGGGCGAATTCTAAGCCCTCAAGATCCAAGGGGGTAGTGCGCCCTTTTTTAGAGCACCCCGGCTGGCCGGCCGGGGCGCTCTCTTGTTTCCCCCTCTCCCAGACCCTCACCCCCGGATTACTTACCAGCTGGGAAAGAACAATACTCTCTAAGCTCTTAACCAGCAGGAATCTTAAGTTTTCAACACACAAAGAAAGGATGCGAGAAAATATGAACATCGGCATAGACCACGGCTACTACGCCATCAAAACCCGGCATTTTTCTTTCCCAGCCGGTATCTCGGAGTATTCCCATGAGCCTTACACCTTGCAGAACACGCTGGAGTACGGCGGGAAGTTCTTCGTGTGCGGGACCGGTAGACAGCCCATCCTGCGCAACAAAATGGAGAACGACAACTACTACCTGCTTACCCTCGCTGCCATCGCCAGGGAGATCAAACAGCGCGGCGGAAAAACGGAGTGTTCCGTAAACATTGCCGCCGGATTGCCTCTGGCCGGGTTTGGCCGTGAGAAAAAGTCCTTTCGGGAATACCTGCTGCGTTCTCCCCAGCCGGTCGGTTATCGGTTTGAAGGAATCCCCTACAAAGTAACTATCGAGGATGTGAAGCTGTTCCCACAAGGGTACTCCGCCATCGCTCTCCACCCCGAACTCATCCAGAACGAGCCGTCTGTCCTCCTGATGGATATCGGCGGCTGGACGGTGGATCTCATGCGGCTGGACAACGGTGTGCCCAACGCTTCCACCTGCCGCAGTCTGGAACTCGGCATGATCCGCTGCATAGATGAAACAAAAGAACAAATCCGTCGGGACATTGGACTGTCCGTCACCGATGCGCAGGTAGAGCGTGTTCTGGCCGGAAAGCCCTGCAGCATGGATGAGGACGCACGGAGCATCATCCGGAAGCAGGGACGAATCTACACGGAGCGCCTCCTTTCCGCAGCCATGGAATCAGGATTTGACCTCAAGGCCATCCCGGTCGTGATGCTGGGCGGCGGCGCGGCGGTGGTCAAAAGCAACGTGAACCCCCAGGACGGCCTGTGTCGGGTTTTTGCCCTCCCGGACGACAAGGTAAACGCCGAAGGATTCGAGCGCATTTTGGGGCAGTTTGCGGGCCGTTTGGGCAGCGGATGAGCAGGCCCTTATTCGGCTTCCGCCCCAACCTCCGGAACAAGGCGCACCGCAAAGCATGGGAAATCCGCAAATTGCAAGTTCAAGTTGGACACCCAGCGGTAGAAAATTGGGGCTTCCGCAGCCGCTTAGGCTGCGCAAACAATGTCAAGGAATGCTTCAAAGAGTTCTTCTGGAGTGCAGTACCCCAGATTCTTCCTCGGAAGGCTGTTAAGGGCATCTGCTGCCCAGAGGATATCCTCATCAGAGAAATTCTCAATGGAAATTCCCTTGGGGACATATCGCCGAAGCAACCCATTGTGACGCTCATTCTGTGCTCGTTCCCATGAAGTGTAGGGATGCGAAAAGTAGACCTTTGTTCCGTACTTCTCAATCTGAGCGAAATCCGCAAATTCAGCTCCGTTGTCTACCGTGATAGTCTTAAACACCTGGCTGAATTTCTCACCGAATTCCTCATGGAGTCTCTCCATAGCGGTGTTCACTGCCTCGCTGGTCTTTCCGGGAATACGAATCGCAATGTAGTTCTGCGTTTTCTTTTCCAGAAGAGTCAGAATCACAGACTCTTTGCCGTTGCGTTTGCCTACAACGGTATCACCTTCCCAATGGCCTTCCTCGGTTCGGGAATCTACAATTTCTGGCCGCTCATCAATGCTTGTTCCATACACTTTCTTTCGTTTTACGGGACTTTTATGATGCTTTTTCCGTTTTATTGCTTCGGGAAGTTCCAAGATGTTGAGGGACAAATTGCCGCCCCATACCTCATTGTAAAGGGTTTTGGTGCAGACCATCTTCTCTTCCGGAAGAGCTTGTTCTTGCGGGCATAGCCGACACAGGCATCAATAGACCACTTTTTCCGTACGCACTTGCGTGACGACCCACTGAACAAATGACGTACACTTGTCAATGCGGTGCGGCTTGTGGCTATTCTTTCTGTTTTCCTTGTACACAGCGTCCCCACGCTTTGCGCTATAACCGGGAGCACGGCCCCGACTGCCCGTTCTGGGCGGTGTACCGCGCTTTAGTTCATTGGAAATGGTGCTGGGTGCGCAATGCAGGTATCGAGCAATCGCCCGATTGAGTGTCCCAGTTTCTTCATAGCCTGAATCGCTCCACGATCTTCCATGGTTAAATGCGTTCCGGGCTTGCGTTCTGCTCCATTTGTGGTATACTGAGTGTGATCCATAGTGATTACTCTGGTGAATGGTGTTGGGGAACTTCATTCTACCACATTGGAAGTCACTATGGATTCCTTTTTTTCAGGTGTCCAACTTCATTTTACAATCGACCCACAAATTTAACCTCTCGTTTTCTTTGGATAAACCCAATATTCAATAATTATTTCAAGTTCAATTGCTCTCGAATCTGTCGTGCAATCAATTTGATATTGTCAATATCAATGTTCGTGCTAAAATGATATGACCCCAAAAAAGAAGAGAAGTTAACCTCAAAGTGGTATAGTAGAATCACCACAAACCACCAAAATACCACAAAGAGGTAACTTCTCATGAACAGGATAACACAAGAAGCATATAAGCGTCAAGCCGTAGTGAAAACAGCACAATAACTGCCTGAAAGGCGCAGCGAGACGGGACGAAAAGCACTTTTACCAATGGACAGCTATAGACGAATGCACCAGGATACGATTTATTTACGGGTTTGAGGAATATACACCGGAAAACTCGGTAAAGTTCTTCAAAATGCTTCAAAAAATATTTCCCTTCAAGATTCAGACGATCCAGACGGATAACGGGACGGAGTTTACATACAAGTACATCAGCGATACGGAACTCTGTCCGTTTGACATCGCTTTGAAGAACACCGGCGGGCAGCACAAGCTGATTCCGCCCAGAACGCCTGGCATAACGGCAAGGTAGAGCGGAGTCATCGAAACGACCAGCGCTATTTTTACAACTGGGAAAAGTTTGCAAGTGTAAAAGATCTAAATCGAAAGCTCAAAGATCATTTGCACAGGAGCAACAGAAAGCCCATGCGCACGCTGGGCGGCAAAAGCCCGCTTGATCTCCTCCGTGAAATTCTTTCTAACGCCTAATTCTTTTCTACCCCTTTTCTTTACCTTCTGTGGGTCATATCTATTTACAACGCAGCGGATATCCGGAATTTATTTACGGAACACCTTGACTTTGACTGTTTGATTGGATATACTGTAGGCAAAGAGGTGAATGTCATGTTAAAACTATTTGAAGTGTCCGGATTCAAAAATTTTAAAGATACTGTCAGATTGGACTTTTCTGACATTCGGGACTATAAATTTAATCCCCAGTGCATCACCAATGGGCTGATTGGAAAAAGCCATCATCTACGGAAAAAACTCTATTGGGAAATCCAATTTTGGTTTAGCGGTGTTTGATATCGTTTCCCATCTATCTACAAAAAATGTCGGCCCCAACCTCTATGACTACTATCTCAATGTCGCCACTTTGGATGATTACGCTTCTTTTCACTATGTTTTTCAATTTGATAACAACTTGATCGACTATCGTTACCGGAAAGACGAAAAACAATCCCTGTTGTACGAACGCCTTGATCTAGACGGTGCTTTACTGTACGAGTACGATTATTCTAAGAACCGGGGAAACACACAGGGAATCGAAAGGCTTGCCCCTACACTCAATTGGGCTTTTCAAGACACAGACTGTATTTTGAAGTATGTGATCAACAACACCGTTCTGGAGGATTCCCACCCCTTACGGCAGATGATGCGCTTTGTCAATAACATGCTCTGGTTCCGCAGCTTAGATGAAAACCGTTACATCGGCTTCAAGAACAAGAGCAGCGATTACTACGACTTTATTTTCGAGGACAACCTGCTAAAAAAGAATTGGAAGGGTTCCTTCATAACGCCGGTATCGAAGAAAATTTGACGATCAAAACAGATGTGGACGGCAAAAAGCGTTTGTACCTTGATACAGAAACGCCTCTCCCTTTCTTTAAGGTAGCTTCTAACGGTACCAAGGCCCTCTATACGTTCTTCTATTGGTACAAGACATCCACGGACGTGTCTTTCATGTTCATTGATGAATTTGACGCCTTTTATCATTTTGAATTAGCAGAGAGCATCGTCCAGGTTCTGGAAAAAATGGGAAACACCCAAGTAATCCTCACTTCCCACAATACCAATTTGCTGACAAACCGGATCATGCGGCCGGACTGCTACTTCATTCTCACAAAGGACAAATTGACCTCCCTGGCCAACGCCACCTCCCGGGAGCTGCGGGAGGGCCACAATCTGGAAAAACTCTATATGAGTGGTGAATTCAATGGATAAGGAAAAAAGCCAAATCCTCGTGCTGGTGGAAGGGAATAAAACCGATTACAACCTAATGAACAAGCTTTTAGAAATTTATGGCATTTCCGACAGCCACGAGGTGGTCTCTTACCATACCAACATTTACACCCTATACCAAGAGATGTTTCAAGAGGGTGACCCCGCCTCTGTTGACCTCCTGCAAAATCTCAAAGAGCATGAACCAAATCCCCACTTAAAAAGAGCTATTCGATAGGAGATACTCCGATATTCTGCTGATTTTTGACCTAGATCCCCAAGACCCCCTATTCTCAGTGGATAAAATCACGGAGATGGCCTCCTACTTTGTGGAGTCCTCCGACATGGGAAAGCTGTACTTAAACTATCCCATGGTAGAGGCTTACTATCACATGAAAAGCATCCCTGACCCAGAGTTTGACAGCTACACGGTTTCCCTAGAAGAACTGACAGGCCACACATACAAAGGCCGAGTTAACCGAGAAAACCGCGATCATGACTATCGGAAGTTTGGCGTGGACAAAAAGGAAAATGACATTGTGATTCGCCAGAATATCGCTAAAGCATGGCGGATCGCAAAACCAGAAGCTCTGTCCCCTCTGTCAATCACCCCACTAGAGGCCGGGGATATTCTTCGCCGGCAGCTGGAGATGCTTTCAAAGGAAAATATTCTTTCTGTGCTGTGCACCTGTGTGTTCTATATTGCGGACTACAACCCTAAATTGCTAGAATGAGTGAACAGAGGCCGAAAGCCAAGGATTCGCCCCCTTGCTCAGGGGGGCTATCTCTTGTAGAAACTGGACATTCAAAGGCAAAACTATAAAATCACGTTGCAAGAATGAATACAAATCTCTTCTGAACCCAGAAGTCTATCTTTTTCGCAGGCATCTTTTTTTGTCAATGTTTCCCATGATTGGGTGACAAAAAATGTCACCCAATTTTTCTTAGTATTCATGCGGGTTTTCGGGCTTTTGGGGACAAAATTCGGCAAACGTTTTTACCGTAGATGTCCAACTAGTAAACCGCAGCTGAATCCGCCGGTGCAGAATCCATGTGTCAGCAAAATAACACTGTTACCTCTGAAAGTATTAGATTACGTACTCAATTATTTCAAAGGACTTTTTGTTGTTAATAAGTTCACACACCTTTATTACTAGTGGTGAAGCATTTTTCTCGCAAAAACTATCGATAGATATCCACTTGTAACCTAGAGAGTCATTTTCGACCGAGCCTGATCTATCGTTTACATACTCACTAATTTCTTTCTCGCTATCACTTATGATGTCAATACAATACGTCATAGCAATATGATGCGTATAATCGAAACCGTTATAGGGAGAGTTTGTCAATATATCGAAAGTACTCAAATTTTCTGAAATAGAAACACACAATCCGGTTTCTTCTTCTATTTCTCGGATTAAGCATTCTGATATGCTTTCAGGATTTTCAAAGGATCCACCAGGAAGATCCCACAGTCCAGAATATGGTCCGCCGTTTTTTCAATAACTAACAGTTCCTTTCTTTTATTCACACAAACACCATATACTCCATAATGTCTGTGCCACTGCTTATTGTTGTTTCGCATGGTTTTCTATCTCCATTATTTATAGACTTTTTTGAGTTGCTGAACTAGTTCGCTCAACATTTGAGCTTTTTCTTATTTTGCATCAATAATTACAAATTTCCATTTTGTGGCATAACGCAAGAACGTATCTCTGACACGAGATTGGAATTCTAAAAAGCTAGTATCCGTGTCCGAATTATATATCATATCTTCTGCGTTGTAAATAGATATGGATATTTGCACAAGATGGTGGGATAGAATTTGGTGGGATGAGATGGTGGTCTGCACAGATTGGTGGGCTGACTTGGTGGGATGCCAGTCTCTCCACCACATTATGCAAAGAAAATAAAGAGGAGATATGCCTGCGTTTTTAGCAGATATGTCTCCTCTTTTTCAGTTTTCCTTTATCATAGAATTACCAATAATACTCACAAAGGAGAAACTGACGTAGATGAAATCGCAAGATTTCTGGGCGGCGAAAACATCACCGAAACTACCAGAAAAAGCGCCAAAGAACTGCTGGCGCTGACAAAACAAAAGAGTCAATAAAATATCCCTGATTCAAAAGAAAGAGAAAGATGTTGTTTCAAACTGCACCATTCCCGAAGAAAGAATGGTGCAGTTTGTTTTTGTGATTCCTGATATATCTCATTCTTCCGTTAAATTTTAACTTCCTCTCCGCATTTTACTGAGAATCCATCCTGCAGCGGATCATCCTCTTCTAGCAAAAGGCACCCTTTCCCAATAAGGCAGGCTCTGCTGTGAATGATCGGTATCACCTGTCCGCCTTCCGTCCTTTCAATGGTCACTGTAAACGGTATGCCGGAGATCCCCCGGTTTTCAAGGCGCTTTCCTTCCTGCAGTCTTCCTTTTTCATAGAACACAGATGCCAGTGCCGAGGTTCCCGTTCCTGTAGGCGAACGGTCAAACTGCCGCTTTCCAAATACGGTAAAAGTCCTCGTGCTGATCACTCCTTCTCGCTCCCCCTCTTCTGCAAAGAGTATCATGCAGATGCCGTTATCCTTTGCATTCAGCCCCGGATTGTCAGGATGTACCATTTCAAGCTGATCGATGGCGCAGCGTCCGCATTCCATGGCGATATCCAGCATGACCTGGATGTTTTTCTTTTCCAATTCGATACCAAACTGTCCGATGTCCGCAAAGACCATGAAAGCGCCGCCATAGCCCACATCTACCCTGACGGTTCCATAGGATGGCGTCTGCACAGATTTGCCCAGGGCGTATGCAAAGGAAAGATCATTTTTCAGTGCAATATCGCAGATCTTACCGTCCTCTGCCCGTACTGCAAGCTGCACACTGCCCGATGGTGCATCCAATGTCACAGTATTCATACCTTCTTTTAAGGTCAGGATCCCCAGCTCGCAAGCGGCTCTACCCATGGCAATGGCGCCATGACCGCACATGGTGCTCATGCCAGTTCCGTGGATAAAGACGACGCCAAGATCGCTCTCTTCGTTTACAGGAGGCGTAAAGGAAGCCGCCGTACATGTCATCGTGTCCACGTGGCTCAAGGATCGTCAGTCTTCTGAGATCGTCAAGATGCTCTGCTGCATAGCGCCTTTTTTCTTCCATGGTACTGCCGATGATCTCAGGAAAGCCGCTCGTGATAAGCCGAAATGGTTCTCCCGCTACGTGAAAGTCCAGATATTCCAGCGTTTTCATTTAGAATTCAACCTCCGCTCCGATGCCTTCCCTTTCTGCTGTTTCACAGATATATTCTGCTGCTACAAGGTCCACCAGCGCCATGCCCACAGTTTTAAAGATGACCGTATCTGATACGGGTTTTGATTGGCTTCCATCTAACACGTCATGTAGGCATTTTACATTGGTCTCATCAAGAAGCCCGCTCTCGATCCTTGTCGACAGATCTCCGCTTTCTTCACAGGCATATGGCATATCCACGTACACATCGTCGGTGAGATGAAAGAGGCTGTCCGGCAGTTCCTTCATGTACGGTTTGTAGGAGCCTACCGCAATATAGCACTTGCCTTTCAAAAGTTCAGGTTCTTCCGGTAAAACCGGCTCTGTGGCAAAGGTCGTCGTCACTACGATATCAGAGCCTGCAAGCAGTTCCTCTGCACTTTTGCAGAGGACCATTTCGATCTCGCCTGCAGCTGCTTTCCGTAGATCCTCGGCATATTCTTTCAGTACAGCTTCCAGCTTAAATGGATCGAACAAGCAGATCTTTTTGATGTTTCTTACTGCCGAAATGCACACGCCCTGGGAAAAGCCCTGTATGCCGCAGCCCACGATACCTACGGATGCGGCGTTTTCATCGGACAGCTCTCTGACTGCCAGCGCCCCGGTTGCGCCGGTACGCCAGGATGTGACTCTCTTTGCATCAAGCAGTGCCCTGCTCTGACCTGTAATTCTGTCGTTTAACACCACCACGCCGTCGATGGACGGCAGGCTCCGCTCCCTGTTTTCCGGTACCAGCGCCAACATCTTGGTTCCGCAGGCATGATCTGTAAAGCACGGCATGTACAGGAATGTCATTCCGCCTGCTTCAAATCCATACCGTTCCGGCATGGAAAACGCTCCTTTTCCATAGATGTCAAAGGCTTTCGCTACAACTTCCACCATTTTCTTTGGCTCCACGATTCTATCGATATCATTTTGGTTGATAATCTTCATTTCTGTTTCCTCTTAAATACTTTAACTATCTATTATTTAAAAGGAGACTGTATTACAGTCTCCTCCAGCTTAACATTTTACATATTGCCAGCATGGCACCTTCTCACCTCTTGGCAAGAATTCGATCGTAAGCTCCGTCTCGCCTCGACGTACCTGATAGACTAAATGCATGTTTTCATCGTCTACTGCTTCCCACTCAGAAGAAGCCTTTAATATCACGTCTCCATTCCTCAATCCTGCTTTTTCAGCGTTAGAGCCCGGTTTTACGCCAGTTACGACTTGATCATGTGAATACCGCACCGTATCATCAAAGCCATTATCCATGACAGGCGCAGCAACTTTCTCTACGGTATATTCCGGTCCGAAAAAGTCCGCTGCCGGAGCAGTAATGCCTTCCTCCATAAGTTCTGTAAGTCGTAAAGAAGCTTTTCCAGCAGTGTATCTCCTGAGGCTTCCGTGAACCCGATCACTGCTTTGCTGCAGCTTCTTTCTGGCTGCACAGACTGCGAGGAAATCAAATCCCTGTGCTCTCTTTTCCTCACGGAGCACATCATGGCCAGGGCTTACATCTCGATCTGGCAGATGATGTATCCGGAGAGCTGACTTTGAGTCTGACTCTACTGGATTATGACGGTCATTCTCTATCTGCAAGCTTTGACAGCAGAGTGCCGATCTGCGCCAGCCGGCAAAAGCTGCAGGCCGCAAGGAATGCCATTTCTGCTGCGGGCTTTTCTTACGATGAACACTTCGTTGCGCCCCATGCAGTTCCCGACAATACACCGTTTATCAACACCCTTCTCGACTGCTACGAAAGCTTCAGCGGCCGCAAAGGTCAATGTCTTGCCATTGGCGGCGGCACTTATGCCCACGGAATTGAAAATGCTGTCGCATTTGGCTGTGCCTTTGGTGACATTGACAATCACATGCACGGGGCAGATGAGTTTGCGGAAATCTCAACACTCCTCATGAGCTGTAATATTTTCGCACAAGCGATCATCCGGCTCTGTGGAAAGCCTTCCATGATTTTACCGAAGGGCAGGATCTATGGAACGGTACTATGGCTTCAACAAGCAGATACCAAGGATGCATCCCCATTATTCCAGCTGCTTTCCGAGGCGGGAATCGCCGCGATCCCGGTCATCGTGGACAAAAACGGAGAAACAGCTGAAAATCTGGAAATGGTGGAAAACGTACTGGCAGATATCCAAGCGAATGGCGCTCTTTCCGCGCTACCTGTTGCTGTTTCCGGCATCGGCTACGGAGGCTTTATTGCCGGACATCTTCTTGCCAGAAAAAACTGCTTTGCTGCAGGCGCCATTATCAGTGGGCTCACCAATCCGGCAACAGCCTATGGAACCTGCAAAGGCATTACGCTTTCCCCAAATGCCATTTCTGATGATTTTTCCATGATGGATTATCTGAGCCGCCTGACAAAAGAAAGCGTGGTCTATCATTGTGACGACATTCATACGCCACTTCTGCTGCTTCACGGATTTCATGATGAGATCTACGGATTTGAACAGGCAGAGCAGCTTTTCACTTCTGTCAAAGAGCGGCAGCCCCAGTCTGAAATACGCATGGTCGTTTTCCGACAGGGGATGATAATCTGGCTGAAGATCCTGACTGCAAAGAGAAATACTTTGAAGAACTCATCAGTTGGTTCATGAAATATCTGAAAGGAGAAACCCATGATGAATCATAAAAGACTTCCCAAATTTGAAGATTGCGAAACCATTGAAAGGCTTACAGGCGGTGATTACCTTGCTGTCAGGAACTTAATCGCCTATAGTTCTACAGAAAAGGGTATTATTCTTAAAGATCTTTCCAACGGGGAATCACGTCCTGTTTCCGGCGGTGGAAAAGGTGAACGCCGCCCCGTTTTTTCTCCCGACGGAACCAGACTTCTGTTTCTGTCGCAGCAGAGCGGTCAATTCTGTGTTGTAATTTATAACCTGCAGAGTGCTGAGCTGACTACAATTGTACGTTCAGAAACCCCTGTCGCCGATCCAATATGGTCCCCCGACGGGAGCAAAATCCTTTTTGCCTCCAGCATCAGCGAAAGCGTCAGCAATGTAGCGCCTGCGTGCAATGAGCCTATTGTGATCGAAAACCTCGGATATAAATTTGATGGCCTGGGTTTTCGCACGCCGGATAATGCCACCCATCTTTTCATTGTGCCGTCTGACGGCAGCGCACAGCCTGCGCAGATCACCGCTGGCAACTACGATTATCTGCATCATAACTGGCTTCCTGACAGCAGGCACATCATCTGTGTCAGCAATCGTTTCAGAAACAGGGAAGAATACCTGGGCTACGACCTTTTGAAGATCGAAATCCAAACCGGAGAGATTCTGCAGCTGACACAGAACCTTTGGCTCGTTTCCTATCCGAATCCTCTGCGCCCGGTCTGCACTCCTGACGGACAGTTTATTATCGCGGGGATCATGGATGCGAAGTATGCGAAGACCATCAGCACCGGTACATTCCCGGAAACATATCTGTACAAGATCGCAGCAGATGGTTCAAGCAGCCATCAGATCTTTTTCCCCGATGAAAACTGTTACCAATGCGTCCAGTTTCCATATAACGCAGGCTCCGGAATGGGACTTGATAAGCTGCAGATCAGCGACGACGGCGCCTTTGTTCTCTTTCACAGCGGCTGGCAGGGGCAAGGCGGGCTGTTTCGCTTACCTTTAGACGAAAGCACTGGCGGTCATGCACAGCCTATTAACAGAGGAAAACACGCTTATCATGGTATCAGTAAAATTCAGGATGGAAAGGTGCTGGTCAGCGTATGTGAGGATACGTTAGCGGAAGCCTATGCCCTTGTAGATATCGATGAAGGCTGTATCATTAAAAAGGTTGCTCAGTCAGCAGAGGAGTTTTTACAGGATGTTTCTCTCAGCCAGCCAACGGATTTCTCTGTTCCTACTTTAGATGGCTGCAGTACTGTTCACGGTTGGGTTCTGCCGCCCCACAATATGGAAGAAGAAAAGAAGTATCCGGTAATCCTCTATATCCACGGTGGTCCTCACCCATTTTACACCTATGCTCTGACTTTAGAACACCAGGCCTTTGCTGCAGAAGGCTTCGGCGTCATTTGCTGTAATCCAAGAGGTAGCAGCGGCTACGGCTGGAAGCACCAGAATATGGGAGATGGCAGACGTACAGAGCCTTATTATGACTGCCTGCAATTTGTAGATGAAGCCATTCGCAGATTTCCCTGGATTGATGAAAACCGCATGGGCGTCACCGGCGGCAGCTATGGTGGTTATATGACCAACTACATCGCTGCTCATTCTAAACGTTTCAAAGCATATATTTCCCAGCGAAGTCTTGCTAACGATCAGATCTCATATGCCAGCTCTGACGAAACCGGCAGCAGCGCAGGCTTTGATTCTTTCCCTCAGTTTATGATGGAAAATTTAAAAAGATCTGTGGTATCCTATGCGGAAAACATCGACCGACCATTTCTGATCCTTCACGGCGCCGATGACTGCAGAACACCTGTGGAAGCTGCAAAGCAGCTATATACAGCTATCCGTGACATCCATCCGAATCTTCCTGTTAAGCTGGTCTTATATCCGAATACTGGACATTCTCAGCCAGAGGATCCTGCCATGCTGCAAAGCTACTATAATGAAATGGTATCCTGGTTTCGCAAATATCTATAAAGCTCCAATCGAAAGGGGCTGACAAGCAGCCCCTCTCTCGTCACCGTACCTGCTGTTCGGCATACAACGGTTCAATTCAAATATTAGTCCAGACAGCTGAGAGGTTCCCACTTTGCGGGAAAGCCACAAGCAGTACTTCTCTTACTTCGGGTATTTGCACAAGATGGTGGGATAGAATTTGGTGGGCTAAGATGGTGGTCTGCACAGATTGGTGGGCTGACTTGGTGGGATGCCAGTCTCTCCACCACATTATGCAAAGAAAATAAAGAGGAGATATGCCTGCGTTTTTAGCAGATATGTCTCCTCTTTTTCAGTTTTCCTTTATCATAGAATTACCAATAATATCCACAAAGGAGAAACTGATATGAATAACGATATCATAAAATTATTGAATTTAGAAGATGATTGTGTAATCAATTCTATTAACATCTCGGCTAACCAAACTAAAACCATTTCTCTTTCTAAACTTCCCTCCGAAAAATACTGTCCTATCTGCAATTTTAGAATGCATTCCAAATGCTTTAAAAAACGGGAGAAACGCCTCCACATCACTTTCCAGCTTATCCCACACAAGGTTAATCTGGGCTTCAACATATTCTCTCACATTTTGATCAGAGAACACATTTAAGAGAATATTGCACGCATCCCAAACGAATAAACATTTTATACCCTTTATAGCTCAAGTAGGCATCACAAAGATTTTGAAAAGCCCCGCCATCCATCTGATCAATTCGATTTTTGATATCTGTTAGCTTCGACATTGTTGTCCCCCACAAACAAAATGGTCATAGCCATCGTTTTGTAAAATTCAATTATATTTTAGCATTGCTGTCCAGTGTACGCAATTAAATTTCCTGAACATAGGTACAAATTTGAATGTCTCATTTTTGAGTTCCAGATATTATCTACTGTACTGGACAATTCCTGGATGGGACAGCGCGGTTTGGAATTTGTAGACGATCCCCACATGGTAAATGTGGCAGCGTCCCGGACAGTAAGGCAATTTGTGCTCGTCACAGATCACGATTTGTTTTTCAAAAAGGGAAAGAACATTGGCGACTTGATTCGGTATATGCAATATAGCACGCTTGACGAAAACATTATTGAAAGTCAGGTGGTATCCGTCTTTGATCTGCTGTACAAGCAGTATTCCCGAAAGCTTCTTCCTCTGAAAGTAAAAATGAACCCAAAAGCACGTTTTCAGTCGGAAGAAGCGCTACGCGTATTGCTGGAGGAAATTCTTGCACAGCCGGAGTATAACCGTTTTAGCTATGTACAGGGCATGCTGCTGCGTAACCTATTGAATTCTTTGGAAAACCTCAGCGATGAAGAAATCACCTATATCAATAATCGTGCTTCACTGGACTTTGTCGTATTTTATAAGCAGGACAAAACTTGTAAACTGGTGGTAGAGGTGGATGGCTTCTCTTTCCACGAAAACAGGCCGGAGCAGCTTCGCCGTGATGCATTGAAAGACGCCATCTTGACAAAATACAATATTCCATTTTTGCGACTTGCGACCAACGGCAGCGGAGAGCGGGAGCGGATTATTCATGCCTTGCAGTAGACGAAAAAAGGTTGAGCTTTGGAACATCCAAAAGCAAAATTAGAAAATCACGTTGCAAGAATGAATACAAATCTAAAGGGCTTGCCGCCTGCAATTCACAGACAGCAAGCCCTTTCGGCTGCTTGAACAATTTTCACTTCGAAATATTGTCTAACTTTTTGGGGTCACTTCATAATTGGTCAATAGAGCCATTTTCATTTTCTTCACATATTCTCCGATGTATTTCGGCGCGTCCTTTCCATACTGTTCAAGCAGCTTGATGATTGCTGAGCCGACAATGGCACCGTCAGAGATATTCGCCATTTTCTTTGCCTGCTCGGGTGTGGAAATACCAACGGCTTGCCGAAATCATGCGGGAAATTTGCATTTTGACACTCAAAATTATTAGGCGCTGGGTGCGCCACCATCGTTTTGAAAACACCGTATCGTAACCTCCTTTGAAAAAGGAAAAACTCCTTTGACGTTATATCTTCCGTCAAAGGAGTCTCAAAAAACGTCCTTGACAGAAATGTACTTTCTGTCAAGGACGAACAAAACACTTATCCGCGGTGCCACCTTGATTCACGGCATGACCCGTGCACTTAGCAGGATACCTACATATCCCCGGCAAATGACGTCTGCCTGCAACGTCGCAGAATACTTTGTGAAATCACACAAGACATTTACGACCGCGGAGGAAAACCAACGATCCCATCCCGCAGCGGAAACAAGTTTCAGCGTCACTGCGGCTTTTGCTGTTGCGTTTACGGGCTGCCGAGCCTGTGTTTGAAATCTCTGTAGCCGAACGACGCTAACTCGCGGATATCGCCGCCCGCTGTGCGGGAATAAATGCCGGGCAGGGGCATGCCGTTGAAGGTATTGTTTTTGCAGGTGGTGTAGATTGCCATGTCACCAAAGACGAGCAGGCCGCCGACCGCGGGCACAGCGTCGAAGCTGTAATCGCCGATGACGTCGCCTGCAAGGCAGGTTGGGCCGGCAAGGCGCACCGTGTACGGCTTCTCCCCGGCTCACCGGCGCCGAGCAGCGGCGGGCGATACGGCATTTCGATGACATCCGGCATATGGCAGGCGGCGCTGGCATCGAGAATTGCGATGGTCGTCTCGCCGTTTCGCACGACATCGAGCACGCGGCTGAGGAGATACCCGGCGTTTAACGCGCAGGCTTCTCCGGGCTCGAGATACACGGTGACATTCCAGTCCTGCTGCGCGCGGCGGATGCAGCGCTCCAGCGTTTCCATATCGTAGTCGGGACGCGTGATGTGGTGGCCGCCGCCGAAGTTGAGCCACTGCATTTTGGGCAGCAAATCGCCGAACGTTGAAGCAACGGCGTTTAAGGTCGTTTCCAGTGCGTCGGCATCCTGCTCGCACAGCGTGTGAAAATGAAGGCCGTCGAGCAGTTCGGGCAAATGCGCGTCTTCTTGAACGGCTTTATCCCACTGCGCACAGGTGGTACCGAGGCGGCTGCCGGGCGCACAGGGATCGTAAATTTCGTGTCCCTCCTGCGTAGAGCACTCCGGGTTGATGCGCAGACCGACGCTTTTGCCCGCAGCTTTTGCTTTGGGCGCGAACTTTTGCAGCTGTCGCGGCGAATTGAACACAATGTGATCCGCATAGCGCAGCAGCTCGTCCATTTCGTCCTCACGGTAGGCGGCGCAAAACACATGAACCTCGCCGCCTGGCATTTCTTCAGCGCCGAGCCGCGCTTCAAACAGGCCGCTCGCTTCCGTACCGACCAAATGCGGCGCGAAAATCGGATAAAGATCATAATTGCTGAACGCCTTCTGTGCCAAAAGCACCTTGCAGCCCGTGCGCTTTTGCAGCGCGCCGAGCACCTCTGCGTTATGCTGCAGGACGGCCTCGTCCATGAGGTAGCACGGTGTGGACAGCGTTTTAAATTCCGGCGGAATTTCGCCGTTGATGCCCGCAAACGGTGGGCGTGTATCCAGTAAGTTCATCAGTCCACCAAAGCCGGATCGTGGTTTTCGCTGCGCGGCAGGCCGTATTTATCAAGGGCATCGAGGAACGGATCCGGGTCAAACTCCTCGACGGTGTAGACACCGGGCTTTGTCCACTTGCCGGTGAGCATCATCAGCGCGCCGCACATGGCCGGCACGCCGGTGGTGTAGCTGATAGCCTGACTGCCGACCTCGCGGTAGCATTCCTGGTGGTCACAGACATTATAGATGTAGTAAGTCTTCTCTTTGCCGTCCTTTTTGCCTGTGAAGATGCAGCCGATGTTCGTCTTGCCCTTTGTGTGCGGGCCGAGGCTTGCGGGATCCGGCAAAAGTGCTTTGAGAAACTGGATCGGCACGATCTCCTGACCGTTGTAGTGAATCGGTGTGGTGGAAAGCATGCCGACGTCTTCGAGGCAGCGCATGTGGTCGAGGTAGCTCTGACCGAACGTCATGAAGAAACGGATACGCTTGACTTCCGGCAGGTTTTTGCCGAGGGACTCGATCTCCTCGTGGTGCAGCAGGTACATGTCCTTCTGGCCGACCTGATCGAAGGTATACGCGCGCTTAATGCTCATAGCCGGGATTTCGACCCAGTGGCCGTTTTCCCAATAGCTGCCGGGCGCAGAAACCTCGCGCAGGTTGATCTCCGGATTGAAGTTTGTCGCAAACGCATAACCGTGATCGCCGCCGTTGCAGTCCAGAATATCGATGGTATCGATGGTATCGAACTCGTGCTTTTTAGCGTAGGCGCAGTACGCCTGCGTGACGCCCGGGTCAAAGCCGCAGCCAAGAAGTGCAGTAAGTCCTGCCTCTTCAAACTTCTTGCGGTATGCCCACTGCCAGCTGTAATCAAAGTAGGCGGAGAAGCCCGCTTCCTTGCAGCGCTTTTCGTAAACGGCGCGCCATTCGGGGTCATCGGTGTTCTCCGGCTCGTAGTTTGCGGTATCCATGTAGTTAACGCCGCAGGCGAGGCAGGCATCCATAATGGTGAGATCCTGATACGGCAAGGCGATGTTCATGACGAGATCCGGCTTGTAGCTTTGGATAAGGTCACAAAGCTGCTGCACGTCGTCTGCATCGACCTGTGCCGTGGTGATTTTTGTTTTGGTGATGGGTGCAAGCTTTGCGGCAAGCGCATCGCACTTGGACTTTGTGCGGCTTGCGATGCACAGCTCGGTGAAAACTTCGCTGACCTGGCAGCATTTGGAAATGGCGACACCGGCTACGCCGCCGCAGCCGATAACGAGAACTTTGCTCATAATGATGCTCCTTTTATATTTTTAGTTTGATAATTTATATATTTAAGGCCAATAAGAGCTCGCGCAGGACTTTGCAGGCCATGGCGGTGGAAACGCCGCTTGCGTCCAGCATGGGGGCTAACTCGTTGACATCTGCGCCGATGATGTTCGTCTTTGACACGGTGAGGATGGCGTTTAATAGCTGCATGAACGTCACGCCGCCCGCCTCCGGTGTGCCGGTGCCGGGAAAGCACGAAGGGTCAAGGCAATCGAGATCGATAGTGAGGTAAACCGGCACCTGCGTGTGGCACAGTTCTGCCGTGAGTGCTTCGAGACCCGAGAAATCGAACTTATGCATATCGGTGTGCGTCTTCGCAAACGTGAACTCTTCCCTGTCGCCGCTGCGGATGCAGAACTGGTGAATGCGGCCGTCGCCGAGAATGTCGTGGCAGCGGCGCAGCACGCAGGCGTGGCTTAATTCGGCGCCGAGGTAATCCTGACGCAGGTCGGCGTGGGCATCAAAGTGAATGATGTGCATAGCGGGATATTTATGCGCCGCCGCACGAACAGCGCCGAGCGTGACAAGATGCTCGCCGCCGAGCAAAAGTGGGAATTTGCCGTCTTGCAGGATCGTTTCCGCGCGCGCTTCGATGTCTTTGAGGGCGCTTTCGCTGGAGCCGAAGCACAGCTCCATATCACCGCTGTCAAACACCTTGATGTCGGTTAAATCTTTATCCTGATACGGGCTGTATGTCTCAAGGCCGTAGCTTTCGTGACGCATGGCGGCGGGGCCGAACCGTGCGCCGGGGCGGTAGCTTGTGGTGGAATCGAACGGCGCGCCGTACAAAACGATATCGGCATCCGCGTAGCTGCTTTCGCAGCCGATGAAAGTTTCAATATTTTGGTGCAGCATTATTTTTCCTCCACTTCCCGCAGCATTTCTTCCAAAAATGCCGGCAGATAAAATGCGCCGACATGCAGACGAGTGGTGTAATAGCGCGTGCGCATATTGAGCGCATTCCACTGGTTGGCGTCAAGGTCGTTGATTGGGTGATATTTCTTGCTTGCAAAGCCGAAAAGCCAGTAGCCCGCGGCGAAGGTGGGAATATGCGCCTGATAAACCTTGCTGATGGGGAACGTCGTTGCGATGCGCTGGTGGCTGCGCTGCATGGCAGTGGCATCCTCCGCATAGAACGGGCTGCCCTGCTGGTTGACCATGATGCCGTCCTCACGCAGAGCATTATAGCAGCTTCCGTAAAATTCGCGGGTGAAAAGCCCCTCGGACGGGCCGAACGGGTCGGAGGAATCGACGATGATGAGGTCGTACTCATCTTCACACTTGCGAATGAACTTCAGCGCATTTTCGTAGTAGATATGTACACGGCGGTCGTCCATGCGGCAGGCGTTGCTCGGCAGGTAGGCGCGGCAGGCCTCGATGACCTGCGGGTCCATCTCGACGAGGTCGATGCGCTCTACGCGGTCATAGCGGGTCAGCTCGCGCACAACGCCGCCGTCGCCTGCGCCGATGACGAGAATGTCCTTTGCATTGCGGTGCACGGACATCGGCACATGGGTGATCATTTCGTCGTAGATAAACTCATCGCGCTCCGTCAGCATGACATTGCCGTCCAGCGTAAGCACCCGGCCAAATTCCGGCGTTTCAAAAATATCAATGCGCTGATAGGCGCTTTGCTTTGAATATAACTGGCGGTCCACACGGATGCTGTGCTTGACATCCGGCGTGTGAAATTCCGAAAACCACATTTCCATTTTTGTCCCTCCTTATGCAAGCACGTTCAGGCGGAGGATATCGGGATCCTCCGGGCCGGTCATGCTGCAGCCTTTGGCTTTGGCGTATTCGATGTAATCGAGGATCTCCGCTGTGATGCGTTCGCCCGGCGCCAAGATCGGAATGCCCGGCGGGTAGCACATGACGAACTCGCTGCACACCATACCCTCCGTCTCGCGGAGCGGCAGGCTCTTTTTCGGTGCGTAGAACGCCTCCTGCGGACTGGCGGCAACCTCGGGGTCGATGTACTCCTGGCTCAAAAGGCCGGTGCCGTCCGTGCTGTACCGGCGCTTGATCTCGGCCAAAGCACTGACAAGGCGCTCTACCTCCTGCGGGCGGTCGCCGATGGAAAGGTATGCAAGGATATTGCCGATGTCGCCGAACTCGATCTGAATATCGTATTCGTCGCGCAGAATGTCGTAGACCTCGATGCCGGCAAGGCCGATGTCGAGCGTGTGGACGCTGAGCTTTGTCGTATCGAAATCGAACACGGAGTTGCCGTTGCAGAGTTCTTTGCCAAACGCGTAGTAGCCGCCGACGGCGTTGATCTCCTCGCGGGCGTATTCTGCCATATCGGCGACCTGATGGAACACTTTGCGGCCGCGCAGTGCCAGATTGCGGCGGGAGATGTCCAGACTGGACATGAGCAGATAGCTGCCCGAGGTCGTTTGGGTGAGGTTGATGATCTGCCGCACATAACCGGCGTGGACATTGGGGCCGATGAGCAATAAACTCGACTGTGTTAAGCTGCCGCCGCTTTTGTGCATGGAAACGGCCGCCATATCCGCACCCGCCGCCATAGCGGAGACTGGCAGTCCGCCGCCGAAATAAAAGTGCGTGCCGTGTGCTTCGTCCGCGAGGCACAGCATACCGGCATCGTGCGCCATTTGTACGATTGCGCGCAGGTCGCTGCAAATGCCGTAGTATGTGGGGTTATTGACGAGCACCGCCACGGCGTTCGGGTGTTCGCGGATGGCTTTTGCCACCTGCTCGCGCTTCATACCGAGCGAAATACCGAGGCGATGATCCACCTCCGGGTTGACGTAGACCGGCACCGCGCCGCAGAGCACCAAAGCATTCAAAACGCTGCGGTGGACGTTGCGGGGTAGAATAATCTCATCGCCGCGCTTACATGCGGTGAGAACCATGCTCTGTACGGAGCTTGTGGTGCCGCCCACCATTAAAAACGCATGTGCCGCGCCGAACGCATCGGCGGCAAGCTCCTCCGCCTCCCGAATGACCGACACCGGGTGGCAGAGATTATCGAGCGGCTTCATACTGTTGACGTCCAACCCGACGCACTGCTGACCCAGAAAGGCGGCCAGCTCCGGGTTGCCGCGGCCGCGCTTATGACCCGGCACATCAAACGGCACCACGCGCATGTTGCGGAATTTTTCGAGCGCTTCATGGATTGGTGCGCGGCGCTGGTCGAGCTTTGCGCGTTTTACATTTTCGTTCATCTTTTCCCTCCGTTCAAAGCCCTTTGCAAAACAAAAAACGCAAGCCCGGCACGTAGGTGCAGAACTTGCGTTTGAATCGCTTATTTTTTGGGCGCATGTTCTCGGAACATAAAAACATGGTATCCCGGAAAGCGGAGCGTTTCAGAGTCTATATAGCAATTAAACTTTTACTACTCTTATTGACGTTTCACAAGTCTGCGTTTTAGCGCAATTTCATGGTTGCAAAGGAACCATCTTATAAAATCTGAGCTTTTTAACTCAGTCAATAAGGCAGCCGAAGCTGCCGGTCGGCAGTGGACCCGGCTGTCCGTATGGCCTTAGCCCAAAAGGGCGGTCCAAAAGTAAAAATTGCTTTGAAAAACTCTTACATCTCACTTCGTCTTTCAAAATCGATATGAGTATATCATAAACGACAAATTGTGTCAACAAAAAATTTGGGGCCGCATTATTTCCAACCGCGGGCGGTGGGGTCAAGCATTTCGGCTGCGGAATATATGAGCGCATTGCAGACGGCAGCGGCTATGGTGCTGCCGCCCTTGCGCCCAAATGCGACGATGGCGGGGACATGGTGCTTTTCGCACACGGCGAAAATGTTTTCTTTGCTCTCGATGACGTTCACAAAGCCGACCGGCACACCGATGACGAGCGCGGGGCGCAGACCGTTTTCGATCTCCTCGGCAATGGCGAACAGCGCGGTGGGCGCGTTGCCGACCGCCAAAATCGCGCCGGGGTATTCTTTTGCAGCCTTGTGCATGGCAGCGACGGCGCGCGTGGTGCCGCTTTCTTTTGCGCTTTGGGCGACTGCAGGGTCTGCCATAAAGCACAGGGCTTCCCCATTCAGCTTTTTGAGACCCGGCTTGGAAACACCTGCGAGCGCCATATTCGTATCGGTGATAACTGTGGCGCCGTTATGCAGCGCTTCTATGGCTTTTTGCACGGCATTTTCGGTAAAATGCAGCGTTTCGGCGTACTCGAAATCCGCCGTGGTGTGAATAACACGCTTGACGACGGCAAGATTTTCCCTTGGTATCCGGATATGCCTTTCTTCGAGCTCTTTTGCGATAATCTGCATGCTGGTGCGCTCAATATCGGCGGGCAGATGATGCTGCGGGATCATGCTTTGCACCCCCTCGGGTTTTCCATGCCCATGGCGCGGTACACGGCATCCATATCAAGGCTGTTCCGCACGCCGTCGGCTAAAATGTCGAGCTGCTCGCGGCGATATTCCTCCATGGAAACAGGCACGGCGGCTGCGGGGTCTATCCCCTTGCGGGCGCAGAGGTATTCCGCAAGCTTTTCGGTCAGCTCGCCGCTGTCAAAGAGACCGTGCAGATACGTGCCGAAGACGTTTTGATTTGTGCAGCCCTCTTTTGTGCCGTCCGCATGCGTACAGAACGGCTCACCGCGGACGATCGTTTTGCCTGTGTGAATTTCGTAACCGGTGAGCATCGCCCCTGTAAACGGCGCGGCGATGACTTCGCCTGTGACCTGCGCGCGATGCTTTTCCGTACAGAATGTCGTTTCGGTCGGCAGTAAATTCAAGCCGCGAAGCGTTTGCGGGCGACCGCTTTCGGAGCCATCCGGGTCGTGCAACATCTCACCGAGCATCTGGTAACCGCCGCAAACGCCAAGCACCGGCGTCTCTTTCGCGGCGAGCTTTAAGATGACGGCTTCGAGTCCCGACTGGCGCAGCCAGAGGAGATCCTCAACCGTGTTTTTCGTGCCGGGCAGAATCACAAAGTCGGGCGCGCCGAGCTCGCGGGTGTTTTGCACGTAGCGCACATCCATTAAAGGGTGTTGCTCGAGCACCATGAAATCCGTGAAATTTGAGATGTGCGGCAGGCGAATGACGGCGATGTCCAGCGGACGCACGGCGTCTTTTTTTTCAAGGCGCTCGGAAAGGGAGTCTTCGTCCTCGATATCGACGCGCAGATACGGCACGACGCCCAGAACGGGCAGGTGCGTTTTGTCTTCGAGCATGGAGAGGCCGGGGCGGAGAATTTCGACATCACCGCGGAATTTATTGATGACAAGACCCTTGATGCGGTCGCGCTCGTCCGTCTCTAAAAGCTCTACGGTACCGTAAAGCTGCGCGAACACACCGCCGCGGTCGATGTCGCCGACGAGCAGAACGGGCGCATCGACAAGCTTTGCGAGCCCCATGTTCACGATGTCATCCGCTTTCAGGTTGATCTCCGCCGGGCTGCCCGCGCCCTCGATGACGATAACGTCAAAATCTTCTGCAAGGCTGTTGTAGGCGCCCAGAATATCGGGAATGAGTGATTTTTCATCTTGAAATACTGCGAAGCCTTCATCTGGCCGCGCACTTCGCCGTTCACGATGACCTGACTTCCGACATCGCTGCTCGGCTTCAACAAAATGGGGTTCATGCGCACGTCCGGCTCCACTCCCGCCGCCTGCGCCTGTACGACCTGTGCGCGACCCATCTCTAAGCCGTCACGGGTAACGAAGCTGTTCAGCGCCATATTTTGACTTTTGAACGGTGCGGTGTGCAGACCGTCCTGCGCGAAAATGCGGCACAGCGCCGCGCATAATAAACTTTTGCCCGCGCCGCTCATCGTGCCCTGCACCATGATGCACTTGGCTTTTTTATTTTCGCTCATTTCAACACCTCCCGCATGATTTTCAGTAGCTTTTCGTTTTCCTCCGGCGTGCGCACGGCGGTGCGGTACCAGGTGTTATCGAGCCCCGGGTAGTTTGCACAGCCGCGCACGACAGCGCCTTTTTTCTTTTAGTCGCTCGCCGAAATCTTCCGGCGCTTTGAATAACAGGAAATTTGCCTGTCCCTCCAAGACGCGCAAGCCGAGCGAGCGCAGGGACGCGATCATTCTGGGCCGCTCCCGTGCGATTAAGCTTCGCACGTGGTCGGCGTATTCGGTTTCATCTAACGCCGCGACGCCTGCCGCCTGTGCGAGTGACGAGACTGCCCACGGCTGCCCCGCTTCACGCATATTTTCTAATAATTTTTCATCTCCGCTGAGTACATAACCGAGCCGCACGCCCGCCATGGCGTATAATTTTGTGAAAGCTTTCAGAATAACAAGCTCGGGGAACTGCGCTAAAAAGCGCTTTGCAGTCCGGCTTTCATGCTCCGGGAGAAAATCGAGGAAGCACTCGTCGATGACAGGCGTTACATGACACGCCCTGCATTTTTTCAGGAGCTTTTCAAGAAAATCCGACGTAACAATCTGCCCGGTGGGGTTGTTTGGTTGACATAAGAACACCATATCGATGGTTTCATGGAGAGCAGAGAGCAACACTTCGGTGATTTCAAAATCGTTTTCCTCTTTTAAAAAGAAATATTCGACTTCACAGCCGATGGTTTTGAGTGCGGATGCGTACTCTGCGAAAGTCGGCACGGGCAATAATGCGCGGCGCGGCTTTTTCGCGAGTACGAGCCGAAAAATAAGGTCTGCCGCGCCGTTGCCGCAAAGAATTTGGTTTTCGTGTACGTTTTCGCTTGCGGAGAGTTTTTGGCGCAGCTCTCTGCAAAGCGGGTCGGGGTAGCGGTCTGCGGTGGGCAGTGCGTTTACGATTGCCTGTGCGACGCCTTCCGGCAAACCGAGAGGACTGACATTCGCGGAAAAATCGAGTGCATCGTGGCCGAATTTTGCGCGGTAGCCCGCCCAGTCGCCGCCGTGTGTGAGTTCCATATTCTCTCCCCCTTTACAGTAAGACGAATGCCGCGCGAACGAGCAGACCGAGCACGAGTGCCAAAATGCTTTCGGCGTACATCATGCGGTCGGCTTTCAAAATGTCCTCCGGCATGACCGGGCGCAGCGGGTCGCCGATCGTCGGCTTATCATAGTATTCACCGAAATAATATGCGGGCCCGGCGAGCTGCACGCCGAGCGCACCGGCGCAGGCACTTTCGGTCTGCGCGCTGTTGGGGCTTGCGTGATTTCGGCGGTCGCGCCGCCAGATCTTCCACGCGCCCTTGACGCTGTTTCCCGTGAACCCCGCCGCGAGCACCCACAAAAGTGCCGCGATACGACTCGGAATGTAGTTTGCGGCATCGTCAAGCTTTGCGGGCACGCGCCCGAAGTTTATGTACTTTTCATTTTTGTAGCCGAGCATGCTGTCCATCGTGTTGATGGCTTTGTAGGTCAGCGCAAGCGGTGCGCCGCCGATGAGCATGCAAAGAAGCGGCGCGATCACACCGTCACCGGCGTTTTCGGCAACGGTCTCCACAGCGGCTTTTGTCACGCCCTCCATGGAAAGCGCGTCGGTATCACGCCCGACAATGCGGGAGACGGCCTTGCGCGCGGCGGGGAGGTCGTTCTTTTTGAGTTCCTTGTAGACGTTGCAGCTCTCCTGCACAAGTCCCTTTGCGGCAAGTGACTGCGCGCACCAGAACATTTGAATCAAAAGTCCGAACACCCAATGAATTTTATAAAAGAAGAAGCACACCGCGCCGGAAAGCAGGAATGTGCCGACAGGCAGGATGAATGCGGTGATTGCGCCGCCGATGCGTTCTCTACGCGGTGTTTTTGGCAAAATTTTCCGCAAGCTTCGATCTAAAAAGGAGATAACCTTGCCCATATATACAACCGGGTGCGGCAGCCACAGGGGGTCGCCGAAGATTGCGTCTAAAATGAATCCGCCGAGGACGGCGAAGAAAATCAGCATGTGGCCTCCTTTGTGTACTGCACGGTCCCGATGCAATGCAAAACGTGCTTTTCCTGCCAATCGCGGGCATCGAGCACATAGCCGCCGGCAGTCGGCGCACACCATTCATAATAATTTTTCTGCGGCACAGCGTACTTTTCCATGACGGCCATCTGCGTGCCGCCATGCGCAACGATAACGAGCATGTCTTCACTATTTTGAATAGATTGATTTAGCAGTGATTCAAATGCCTTGCAAACACGCTCGCTGAAATCCGCTTTGCACTCGCCGCCGGGGCAGGTGCTTTCGCAGTTAGAATCCACCCATGCGCGGTAGGCAGTATCATGTTCCATTTCCTCATAATTACGTCCCTCAAATACGCCGAAATCCATCTCGCCGAGGTCGTTTACGGAATATACTCGGCAGTCGGAAATAAAATCTCCGCTGTCTGTTTTGTGCGCTTTAACGGCGTGACATAAACGGTTTTGGGCGAAAAGTCCGCCTGCTTCAGTGCCGCAAGCCCGGCCGGTGAGAGTGGAATGTCCGTCACGCCCTGATAGCGGTGATCAACATTATAGACGGTTTCACCGTGGCGCAAAAGGTAAATTTTCATTTGGGCAATTCCCTTTCAAGACGGTCGGAATGCCGCAGAACATCTGCACAACACAATCGGCACGCGCGGCGAGCAGGCATGCCAAGCGGCCGGCTTTTTCGCGGTTTGCGCGCTCTGTGGCATCAACGGGCACAACACCGCCACCGACTTCCGTTGCGGTGATAATATCGTATTTTTCAGAAAGTATTTTAGCAAGTGCTTCGAGGTCTTCCGTCGTTTCGGCCTGCTTCTGCACTTCAAAACAGCATGTACCGCCGAGCTTTTTCGCGAACGTGCGCTTGCCGCTGTAAAGCGGACCTGTGATGAACAACATTACAAAATTCCTCCCCACTGGCACACGGCGAGCGCTGCCAACATGGCGAGCTCTGCCCTTTGCAGGAACCACCCGGCAAGGTCGCCCGTGATGCCGCCGAATTGCTTTTTTCGACACTGCGTAATACCACCAAAAGACAAGTAAAGCAGCCAAAACGGCCGCCCAGCCGCCGAGCACGAGCATCGCAGCGCCGAACACGACAGTATAGATAATCAAGACGCGGCGCACCGTTATGCGGTCTGCGGCTTCCGCGAACGTATGCGCGAGACCGGTGTTTTTCGCCATGGGAAATGATGCCACGGCGAGACCGGAAAACGCACGTTCCAAGGTGAGTGCCAATATCCAAACCACACCGAAACGTACCGTAAATTTCACCGAAGCACAGAGCGCAAAATACAATATGAAATATGTGCATAATCGGATAACTGCAAATGCACCGCAGTGCGGGTCTTTCAAAATTTCGAGCTTCTTTTCCGCATCACCGTAGCTTGAGAGCGCATCGCATGTGTCGGCGAAGCCATCCAGATGAATGCCGCCGGTGACGAGCACAGGCACAAGGCAAAAGCCTGCTGCGCGGACGAGCTCCGGCACAGGCAGGACGCCGACTAAGCACCACAACCCGCCGCACACTGCACCGATGAGCGGAAATGCGCACAGCGCGTATCGCATGTTCTTTTGGCTCCATTCGAACTGCGGCATGGGAATCGCCGAAAACATAGCAAATGCCACGGCAATCGTCTGCAAAACCGTCATACCTTGTCCCCTCCTTTGTAATAAACCGGGATACCGCACACTACGCGGCAGACGTGATCCGCACAGGCAGCGATGCCGTTTTGGATCTGCGCCAGCGCTTTGAGGTACAGATCTGTGTCGTCGGCATACGCTGCACCGCCGCTGAACACCTCGTTGCCGACGATAATCAGATGTTCGCATTGTTTATATAGTATTTCAACGCCATACAGAACGGCTTCTGCGGTATTTACCCCCGCACCTTTCGGATCGTACAGCTCGTTTGCGGTCAGGTTGCCGAGGTCTTCAAGCAGAACTATTCCGCGATTTGGTATTCTGATTTTATCAAGATCGATAGGGGATTCGATCGTTTCAAACTGTTTTTCTTTTCGCATGGCGCGGTGCTTTTCGACGCGTTTGGCGCACTCTTCATCCCACACCTGCATGGTGGCAACGTAGTAACGCGGCAGCGGGTGTTTCAGGGTCAGGCTTTCTGCATAGGCGCTTTTACCGCTTGCTGCGCCGCCGATGACGAGCGTCAGCATTGCGGGGTGTACGGCGCGATGCCGCCCTCCGTGAACGAATAACAGTTGTTGTAGACCGCAAGCGTCATGTCCCACAGCGGCAGGCTTGCGACCGCGCCGGTGCCCTCGCCGAGGTGCATATTCGCCGTGATGAGCGGCTTTTTGCCGAGCGCTTCCAAAACGATACACGCCGCGGGCTCCGCCGAAACGTGGCTTGCGAACATGGCCTTAGTCGCTGTCGGGCACAGCCGTGTCGCACACAGTGCCGCCACGCTGCTGATGAAACCGTCGATAATGACAGGGATATTCTCCAGAGCACCGCCCAAAAACACGCCGCACAGCCCGGCGATATCTAAGCCGCCGAGCGCCGACAGCACGCCGATTACATCGGCTTTTTCGGGATGATTGACCGCGATGCCTTGATAGATGACCTCGATCTTGCGGCGCAAACCGTCATCGGAGAGCCCCGCGCCGCGGCCGGTCATTTCTTCGGGCGCGCGGTCGAGCAAAACGCAGCCTACGGCGGCAGAGGTTGTCGTGTTGCCGATGCCCATTTCGCCGGTCACGAGGAGCTTTATGCCCTGCGCTTTCTGCTCGCGGACGAGCTCGATGCCGGTCTCGATGGCTTGTAAAGCGTCCTCACGGGTCATAGCAGGTCCGCCGGTGAAATCATCCGTACCCGCACGCACACGGCAATTCTTCACACCGTCCACGGGCGCTCCCGCGATGCCCATATCAACGGGAATCACACCGCAGTGCACCGTTTCCGCCATTTTGCAGACGCTTGTTTTGCGCTGCGCAAGATTTCGCAAAACGGCGCGCGTCACGTCACTGCCGGACTGGCTGATGCCCTGCGCGATGACGCCGTTATCCGCGCACAGCACCAAGACCGCGCGCTTTGAAAAATCGAACTGCGGCACACCTGTAAGCGCAGCCACATCTTCTAATAATGGTTCGAGATCGCCAAGCCCGCCGAGTGGCTTTGCAAGCGACGCCCAATGCGCGTGGGCGGCTTTGCGCGCGGCTTCATTCGGCTGCGTGATTGTTTTGAGCCGGTTTTTAAGTTCTGTTTCCGTCATATTTCGTCCCTCATGTAGCGGCGGGCGGCGTCCGCAAAGCGCTGCGGCAGCGGCGTGCCCGCCCAGTATAAATGCGGAAAACCCGCATAAAAATGTTCGTTTGCAAAAGCACAGTCCCACGTACGGCCGTTCGGCTTTATCGCTGTGCACGCTATGCCGTTTTCGGTAGAATCCCAGTGGTGAAATTCGTGCACAGGAAGCAACTCGTCTTTTTTTAGCAGCATGCTGTTTCCCTTCGCAGTAAGCGTCGCGTAACCGAAGCGCACGAGATGGCCGACCTTGAAGCCTTCGCCGGGCAGAACGCCTGCCATACGGTATTTGTCGCCGTTTACATCTTCAAGTGTTTGACCTAAATACAAAAAGCCGCCGCATTCTGCCACAGTCGGCAAACTGTTTTTGATTGCGGTTTTGATGCACAAAAGCATCTCGGTATTTTCGCTGAGTGCCTTTGCGCAAAGCTCCGGGTAACCGCCGGGCAGATACAGCCCGCCGATATTTTGAGGCAAGCTTTTATCGTGCAATGGGCTGAAAAAGACAGGTTCTGCGCCGGCTTCTTTGAACGCTTCAAGCGTTTCGGTATATGTAAAACAAAAGGCTTCATCTCTTGCAACGGCGATGCGCACATTAGGAATCGGAAATTCCTCTTTCGGTACTTTGGGTGCCGGACACGCAAAGACGCTAAAGAGTTTTTCAAAATCGACCGTCTTTTCCATCGTCTCATGCAAAAGTGTGATCTTCTTTTGCAGATTTTCAATCTCACCGGCGGTTTTAAGCCCCAGATGACGACTTTCAATCGCAGCTTCGGGCATTGGGGGCAGATAGCCGATAACAGGTGCACCTGTCTCCTTTTCGAGCATCGGTGCTAAAATACGGTACAAATTTTTCTTTACAGTCATTCAGTATAATACCGGCGATATGGTGCGGTGTTCGGAAGGACATTAAGCCGCGCACCTGCGCTGCGAGGGTTAAGCTTGCACCCTTCGGACGCAGGACAAGCAGGACGGGTAGATTCAACGTATCGGCTAAATGCCACGCACTTGCGATGTCGCTTGTGCCGCCGAGACCGTCATAGTACCCCATAGCACCTTCGCATATAGCGACACCGTGATCGGCTGCGCTTTTGTTGTATAAATTCTGTACTATTTGCGGCTTTGAGAAAAATAAATCAAGATTGTGACTTTCAACGCCGAGCACACTGCGGTGAAACATGGGATCAATATAATCGGGCCCGGATTTAAATGCACAGGGATTGAGGCCGCGGGCTTTGAGCGCCGCAAGCAGTGCAATGGTGACGGTCGTTTTGCCGCTGCCGGAGTTCGGTGCGGCGATGAGCATTTGCAGCATGTCATTCCCTCACAATCAAAAAAACGGGATTATTCGCCTTCATCAGGTGCAAATTACCGACTGAACTGCTGCGGCTTATGGCAATTTGTGTGATTTGCGCAGTCATGCCGTGGGTTGCAAAAGATGAAAGCGCCGTTTGCAGCGTTTCAAGCGCGATAGCGGAAACACACAGGCGAGCACTCGGGTTTGCGGTCAATACAGTATCTATGATCTCGGGCAGATTGCCCTTACTGCCGCCGATAAACACGGCATCCGGTGCAGGAAGACCCGTTAATTTTTCCGGCGCCTTGCCCTCTACAAGTGTCAAATTATGTACATGAAATTTATCTCGGTTTTGTTTTATCAGCGAACAGGCAACTGCGTCACACTCCACGGCATACACGTATCCGAGCGGCGCAGCAAGCGCCATTTCTATGCTGACACTGCCGGTCCCCGCGCCGATGTCCCAGAGAATATCGGTCGGTTTAATGGCAAGCTTTGCGAGTGCCGCAGCGCGAACCTCCTGCTTTGTCATGGGTGTTTTGCCGCGGATGAAGACTTCATCCGGCAAACCCGGCACACGCCGCACAGGTACTTCACACGACTCTACAAGAAGCACACATAGCGGTGCAAAAACATTTTCAGATATTTTTTGTACTGCATTCTTACTGATTCTTTGCTGTGGTGTACCGAGATTTTCACCGACAACCGCCTGCACGTCTCCCAGCCCGGCTTCGGTGAGTTTCGCGCAGATCACTGCGGGAGTTACTTCACCGCCCGTTAAGAAAAATGTGGGCTTGCCCATGCTGCACGTAGCAACAGGGTCACATGCACAGCCGTGCGCGGAGACGAGGTTCCAGTTCTGCCACGGTTCGTGGATGGCAGCAGAAAGCAACTGTACGCTGGAAACGCCCGGAATCACGGTGTATCCGATGTGGCGTTCATCGAGCACGCGGCACAGTGCAGAGGCGCCGGAATAAAACCCGGTGTCACCGCTGTATACAAGTGCGATATTTTGTTCTTTTGTTGTTTCAAGCATTGATAAAATCTCACCGATTTTATACATTGCGATACGATTTTGCGTACAGAAATCCGGCAAGTTTTCGAGTAAACGCTTTGCGCCGATGATGAGTGTGGCTTCATGCAAAGCTTCTGCTCCCTGCATTGTTACGCTGTCGAATGTGCCGCCCCCTATGCCGACTAAAGTGATTTTCATAGCAATTTTCTACACCTTTCAAGGATACTCTCAACTGTCTCCCCGTTCTCCCTCGGGCGGCGCAGTACAATGAGGCGTGCACCGCAGTATGCGCAGGCTTTTGCTTTTTCCATAAAGCCGCCTACTGCGCCGCCGTCTTTTGTAACGAGCCATTGAATGTTGAATTGTTCAAGGATCACGCGGTTGAGGTCAAGTGAAAACGGGCCTTGCATGGCGATGATGTTGCGGTGCGGAATATCGAGGGCTTCGCACGCGCGAATGCCGTCGAGCGTGGGCAATACACGCGGGAAAATCCGCTTTATATCTAGATTTTTAAAAGCAGGCAACTCCTTTGCACCGGTCGTGAGCAAGATATTCCCGGCAGTACTTTCGAGATATTCTGCCGCTTCTGCTGCCGTTTCAAACACGATACTGTTCTTCGGCAATTCGCTTTCGGTACGGAGCAATCGATGGTACTCAACGCCTGTCGTTTCACACGCTTCACAAATGGTGCGCGTGGCTTCTGTTGCATAGGGGTGCGTTGCGTCCACACAGATTGACGCGCCGTGCAAAAGTTTCGTCATCTCTGCGACAGTGCATCTGCCTACATGAATTGTAATATTTTCATTCTTGTCTTGTTCTTCTGCGCCGATCTCTGTTGCAACACTGACAAGAACTTTTACGCCGAGATTTGCCAAAATTTTTGAAAACTCTCTGCCCTCTGTCGTTCCGCTGAACACCACAGCTTTCATACCGTGCGATACCCCCTTGGCGTTACCATTTTGCTTTCGATATTCTTTGTTGTTTTGTTGCCTATATATACAGTCGTGAACATATCGACCTGCTTGTTTTCAAGTTCGCGGAGCGTTATGATTGCACTTTGCTGCCTCTCTCTGCCAATGTTGCGTACGATGCCGCAGACGGTCTCCTCCGATTTACCGTTTTGGAGCAAAATGCGGACGGCACGCTGCAAATAATCGGGTCGGGCTTTCGAGGACGGGTTGTAGATTGCCACGCAGAAATCGCCCATGGCGGCGCAGGCAAGGCGCTTTTCAATTATCTCCCATGGGGTGAGTCGGTCGGAAAGGGAAATTACGCAAAAATCATGCGCAAGCGGTGCGCCTAAAACCGCACCGCCGCTGAGCGCCGCCGTAAGTCCCGGAATGACCTCGATCTCGACGCTCGGGTAATTGGGTGCAAGTTCCAAAATCGGGCTCGCCATGCCGTATACGCCGGCATCTCCCGAACAGACAAGCGCCACGGTTTTGCCGCTTTGCGCGGTCTCAAGCGCCCAGCGGCAACGGTCGATTTCCTTTGTCATGCCCGTTGCGTGCACCTCTTTTTCGGGATAAAACGAGCGGATAAGATCGATGTAGACGGTGTAGCCGCATAGTACGTCGGCGTTTTCGAGCGCCGTTTTCGCCTGTGCGGTCAAAAACTGCGGGTCGCCGGGGCCGAGGCCCACGACATAAACGAGATTTCGCTTCATTTTACACGCTCCAATCTGGGGTAAAGGGTTTTGCGGCGACGGCGAACGTCACGCCGCTGTATATATGCTTTTCGATCACCAATTCGCCGCCCGACGCCAGCACGGCCGCACGGGCGCAGACGTTGTCAACGCCCGTTATCTGCTGCACAAATGAAGATGATGTGAATTCGCCGGACGTTTTTTTGAGCTCCTCGGCTGTATAAAAATGGATGTTAAAACCATGGTTTTGACAGAATTCCAAAAGCCCCGGTTCATCTTTTTTTTGAGGTCTATGCTCGCACATGCACAGATGCTTTGCGGTGCACAGCCTGTTTCTTTACAAAAATTGTTTAAATGTTGCTTCGATATGTTCAGCCGATATGCCGCGTTTGCAACCGACGCCGAGCACGCAGATTTTTGGAACGAGGTGCAGCGCATCACTCTGCGGGTGGAGTGTTACGGAAAAATCGGCTTGATGGTTCTCGTCTGCCGGGAAAACATTTTTAGGTTGAGTGCCTGTGATTTTCCACTGCGAGTCATAATAAACCACTTTATCGGCGAGCAGTGTGCTGCTGACGGTTTTGATACGCCCAGGCTCGAGCACGTGGCAGTTCTGCGCTTTCGCCCACTCGTCTACGGCGAACACGCCTTCGACGTCGGTCGCGGTCGTGATGACCGGCACTGCGCCGCAGATGCTCGCGAGTTTCTTGGCAAGGTCATTTGCGCCGCCGAGGTGACCGGACAAAATCGGAATGGAAAACCGACCGCGCTCATCGAGCACAATCACAGCGGGATCGGTCGCCTTACTTTTACAATGCGGCGCAATGGCGCGCACGGCGATGCCGACAGCGCCGATGAAGATGAGTGCATCGGATTTTTGAAAGTTTTCGGCCGTCCAATCGGATAATTTCACGCCGTTTTTGCCGCCGCGACTGATGCTGCCCGGATGTGAAAAAGCCAGACTTTCTGCGAGTTTTAGTCCGGTTTCGGTGAAAGCGATATATGCACAGCTCATGCTTTGCTGCCTTTCCGATATTCCGTTGTGAATGTAGGATCGTAGAGCTTACTGCGGTCGTATTGTGTGCCGAGAAAATCTCCGATGACAATAAGCGCCGTTTTGGTGATGTCCGCTTTATGCACGCTTTCGGCCAAATCACCGACAGTACAGCGCACAATTCTTTTCCTCCGGCCACGTGGCTTTGTAAACGACTGCTGCGGGGGTGGAGTTCGTGTAAGCGCCGCCTTGCAAAAGCGCCTGCTGCACCTGATCGACCAAACCGATTGAAAGGAAAATCACCATGGTCGCGCCGTGTGCAGCGAGGCTTTGCAGCTTCTCTTTTCCGGCACGGGCGTGCGGCCTTCCATGCGCGTGATGATAACCGTTTGACTGACAGACGGCAACGTATATTCTGCATTTAAAGCTGCCGCCGCGCCGCAGAAGCTGGAGACACCGGGGGTGTCGTCATAGGGAATGCTTTCTGCATCAAGCCTATCCATTTGCTCGCGGATTGCGCCGTAAAGGCACGGGTCACCTGTGTGCAGACGAACTGTCATTCTGTTGTTTTTTTCATTCTCGCGCATGACGGAAATCACATCTTCCAGCGTCATTTTGGCGCTGTTGTAGATCGTGCAATCTGCTTTAGCGAGCCCCAAAAGTACAGGGTTGACAAGGCTGCCGGCATAGATGATGCAGTCGGCGGTCTGTAAGAGCGCCGCGCCACGCTGCGTGATGAGGTCCGGCGCGCCTGGGCCGGCACCGACAAAATGTACCATGTTTACGACTCCTTCCACTTTTGCAGCAATTTTTCTGCGGTTTCGGTCTGCCCAAGGGGGCCGGTTTGATTGGAAAACAGCACCGCGCCGACTTGGAATGCACCCGCTGCGCGGCGCTCGAGGTGCAGCTGCACAGCATTTATCAGGCCGTGCATGACGGGCTCGCGCAGACCGTTTTGATTCAAAATATCAAGGCAGGCATCGGTTGTGGCCGCCTGCATCAGCGCTTCGCACACCTCTTTTTTCGCGCCCGCAAGCGCCGCATACGTGCAGAAAAGCTCCGTGCGACAGTCCGCCATGCGGGAGTGCGTGTTCATAATACCGCCTGCGACCTTCACAAGCTTACCGATGTGCCCGACGAGTAAAACTTCTTCAAAGTGCTCTGTTGCGGCGGCATCGAGCGCGTCACCGATAAAATTCGAGCACTTTATGATGGGAATATCCAAGAGCGCGGGGTAGGTTTCATGCAGATAATCGAGGCCGTAGTTGCTGGGAGTCAGAATCAGGCGGCGCGCACCGTTTTTTGAGCGCAGCCTGATGAATTTCCAGCTGCATCGTATCGACGATTGCCTGCTGACTCATCGGTTCCACGATGCCGCTGGTACCGAGCACCGAAAGTCCGCCAATGACGCCGATGTGTGGATTGAACGTCTTTTTCGCGGCCTCTTCCCCACCCTCGATGGAGACAAGCACGGAAAAGCCGCCTTTATACTCAAATGTTTTGGCTTCTTTTAAGAGGGCTTCGGTGATCATCTCGCGCGGAACGTGGTTGATGGCCGCCGCGCCGACGGGCTGGTCAAGCCCGGGCTTGGTCACACGGCCAACACCCTTGCCGCCGTCGATTTTAACGACGCCGTGTTCATTGGGCAAAAGCGTCACATTTGCGATGACGGGCAAGCCGTCCGTGGCGTCAATATCGTCTCCTCCGTCTTTGCGAATGGCGCATACGGCGCCGGTTTCGGTCTTCTCACAGTAGATTGGCGCGACCTCAACAACGATGCCTTTCGGTGTACGCAGACCGACCGTTTCCGGGGCCTTGCCGGTGAAAAGCAGTCGCGCCGCACCGGCGGCACCGAGTGCCGCGCATGTGCCCGTTGTGTACCCACAGCGCAATAATTTTTGTCCGCTGCGAATGTAGTGCTCAAACTTCGGCGGCTCCTTTTTACCAAACAGGAACGTGTATTCTTCGTCGGACATTTTATATAGCTTTTGTATGTTCTCTTTTTGAAACGCGTCTTTTACGGTCATAATGTCCGAGACACCGCTTAGTGAAACGCAGACAACGGCATCAGAGAGCTTCTGCGCGAGATCAAGCTCGTGCAGACTCAGGATAATTGCAGTATTCTTCTCTTTTGCAAGCCGACGCAGAATCGTCATGAGCTCCGCTTTACCTTTAACGTCGAGAAATGAAGTCGGTTCGTCCAAAAACAGAATTTCCGGCTCCTGACAGACTGCCCGTGCCAAAAGGACACGCTGGCGCTGACCGTCGCTAATCTTATCAAAATCGCGATCGGCAATATCGGCCGCATTTACGAGATGCAGCGCGTCGAAAACCTGCTTTTTATCTTCTTCGGAGAGGATTCCGAGACGACCGGTATACGGGTAACGCCCGGCTGCGGCGACATCAAAGCAGGTCGTGAGCTCTGTGCGGTTCGTGTGCGGCACCATCAGCGCCATTTTGCGCGCGCGGGCATTCGGTGCGTATACCGAAAGGGACTGCCCATCGAGCAAAACGGTCCCTCCCTGTGGCGCAAGCTGTGCGGCAAGCGTTTTCATCAGGGTCGATTTACCCGCGCCGTTCGGGCCGATAAGCGTCAAAATCTGTCCGCGCTCGGCGGCAAATTTTATATGCTCCAAAAGCGGCGAATTGTAGCCGACCGCAAGGTCGTTCGCTTCACAATAGCTCATGCTGCCGCCTCCCTTCTCTGCCTGCGCACAAGCAGCAAAATGACCACCGGTGCGCCGAAAATCGCCGTGACGGAGCTGACGGAAAGCTCCGTCGGCGCAAATATACTGCGCGCGATGAGGTCACACAAAGGCAAAATGCTGCACCGCCTAAAACGCACCCCGGCAGCACGTGCAAAGGCTTTGCACTGCGGAGTGTGCGCTTTACGAGATGCGGCACCGCGATGCCGACAAAGGAGATCGGCCCCGCAAATGCCGTGACGCATGCCGCGAGCAGGCTGGATAATAACACAAGTGCGACTGAGAACGGACGCACGGAAACGCCGACACTCTGCGCATAGGCTTCGCCCATTTGGTACGCCGCCATCGGTTTGGAAAGCATAAACGAAAGCGCAAGGCATGGCAACACAATTAAAGCCGCCGTGAGGACATTCTCCCACGTCATGCCGGAGAAGCTGCCCATCGACCAGTTGTGTAGATTCACGATGTTGGAATCCTGCGCAAATGCAACAACAACGTCCGTGACAGCCGAACAGATATAGCTAATCATCACGCCGCAGATAACGAGCACGCCTGCGCGCTTTACGCGCTGTGAAACGGCCAAGACGAAACCCATAGCGACCATGGCACCGACAAATGAAGCTAAAATCAGCGTGAGTGAGCTTGTGAACAAGCCATGATTTAAAAGCACGACCATCGTGAGTGCAACGGCGAGCTTTGCGCCGCCGGAAACACCCATAACGAACGGCCCGGCGATAGGGTTTGCAAAAAAAGTCTGCAATAAGTAACCCGCAACGGACAGCGCCGCACCGAGCAAAACGACCATGGCGGCACGCGGCAGGCGTAAACCAAATATGATCTTTTGCGCGAGTGCGTTATTCCCCGCGCTGAAAAGCGTGCTTAAAATATCCTTCGGAGAAAGGGCCGTGCTGCCGCAGAAAATGTTCAGCATAAACAGCGCGAGCAATGCAGCCGCGAGCGCAAGATATGAAATTGTCAGACGCTTTGTGCCGTTTTGTTTCATGGTTTCCTCAGCTTACATGTGTCAGAAATTTCAGTTCATCTTCGTTGACCGCATTCGGGCTTTCCGCCGCGAACACGCGGTTCATGTCCAAAATCAAATCGGGCAGCTCCATGCTTTCCTGAAACAGGCTTTGCGTAGTGCACCAGACGTTGCCGTTCTGCACGGCTTTGAAATCTGCCAGCATGGGACATTTTGATAAGAGCTGCTCGGTTGTTTCAATCTTGCCCTCGATGGTGCTGTTGTAGATTAAAACATCTGCATCTTTCGCGCCGGCGTAGAACTCCTCGAGCGAAAGATTGATTGTTGCGAGGTTGTTGCCGTTATCGGAAAGATTGGAAAAAACGTATTCGCCGCCCGCCATGCCAATCATCTTCGCAACGTAATCGTTCGATTTACGCACCGTGACGAGGTTATTCGACGTCACAGAGAAAAACGCTGCCGTTTTGCCTGTGGTATCCTGCCCCAAAAGCGGCCGGATGCGCTGAACCTGCTCGTTGAAGAACGTTTCGGCTTCTGCCTCTTTATCAAATAAAATGCCATAGAGCTTCACCCACTCCATGCGTGCCAAGGGGTCGGATTCATAGCTGGAGCGCTCAACAAGCACAGGAATGCCAAACTTTTCAAGCTGCTCTTTCACTTCCGGCGTGTGGTAAATCATTGTGTTTTCAATCGCGAGACCGCAGTTTGCAGACACGATGCGCTCGTAATCCGGCGCGCTGTACTTACCCGCGTAGGAAATTTCACCGTTTTCCATGGCTTCTTTCGCTTCCGGCAGATACCAGTTTTCGGCACTCGTGCCAGAAAGCGTGACGGCGCTTCGTGCATCGAGCTTCAGGATCGGGTCCATCGCAGACGTGGAGACGAGATAGACATTTTCAAGCGGTTTCTGCAAAACGGTGATGTCTTCCGAAAGACCGTTCGGCACGGTACTGTTTTCCGGCACGACGAGGTAGCGGGCATTCTGAATGGTGATGAGCCTTGTACCGCCGGTGCACTCGTCCACGGTGAACTCTTTCGCGTATTCAAGCGGATAGGCGCTTTCGACTTGAAAATCTGCTTGCGTTTCATCGGCCTGCGCCGGGCTTGATGTACTCTCAGGCTGTGCCGGGTTTACTGCGCAGCCCGTGAAAGCCAGAAGCAAAAGCGCCGCTAAAAGCGCTGTAAGCCGTCTCATGCGGTAAGAGACGCGCTGTCAAACGTCAGGGTGTATTCGATCTCGTGCGGAGTGCTCATGGCGGTGGTATCTGCCGTAACGGCAAGTGCGGTATCGAGTGCGGCGACGGGAATTTCAAACACGGAGTTGCCTTCGGTATTGACGGGCAGATACTTTTCGCCGTCCACGATCATGTAATCGTAGTTTGGGCTGCTCCATGTGATCTCCGCGGTCATTTTGCCGTCCGCAACGGTAAGCTCCGTGGGGCTCTCGATTGTTGCACGGCCGGAACCGCCCTCAAGCGTGACGCTGCACGTATACGTGCCGTCCTCCGGCACTTCGGTCTCTGCGTCGCTTGCGGTGTCCTCAACGATCGGCTGCGGGTCACGCACGCTGACCTTGTGGTCGTACCACGTGCCCTTCGTGCCGATGAGCGCAAGGTCAAAATCTTTATCGACGCTTTTCAGCGGGATGTCAAAGCCGTAGACTTCTTCCGATGTGCCGTCTTTATAGGTGACGGTATCGGTGGTCGGCTGAAGCCATTCGCTTTCGTTCTGCTTTGCGTCCTCTGCCGTACCGAGGTACAGATTCAAGATCTTCTTAGAACGCAGGCTGACGTGGAACGTCATCTCGCCGTTTTCAACTGTCAGCGTACCCATGCCCTCGCAAGTTTCGTTCGCCTGAAACATAGAGCTGTCCGTTTTGAACTCTGCCGTGTACACGCCGTCTTCCGGCACAACGTCCGGCTCTTCGGTGGGGGTGGGCTCTGCGCTTGAAACGGAAGTTTCGGAAGACGCACTGCTTTCATTCGTATTGCCTGCGCACGCGCTGCACCCGAAGATCAGGAACGCTGAGAGCAAAAGGGCTGTAATCTGCTTCTTTTTCATTTTGTTATACCTCTTCTTTATTTTAAAAACAATCTATAAACATAAGCGCCCGAAGAGCGATTCTCTCCGGGCGCTGTGTTTACGGATTAGCCATTCAGGGAATCGATCGCTGCCTGCGCGTGGTCGATGTAGAGCTGCTGAATATCCCCAATCTCACCGAGACCCGCAATCTGCGTATCAACGCTGTCGAAGCAGTCCGCAGCCTTGAACTGACTCAACCAGGAATCTTCATCGTCGCCAGCCATATCGTTGTTGGCATGGTCACCTGCAACGACCATCAGCGGACGGAGCACAACCTTCGTAAAGCCTGCTTCCTTTACCTTTTCGATAACGGCTTCGCAGGAGGTGTCTTCCGGCTCACCCTCAACGGTGCCGATGAATACGTTCGTGTAGCCGAGTGTTTCCATGGTGGTCTGCATCTGGCTGTAACTGACCTTTGCAACATGCGCCGTACCGTGGCCCATAAAGACGAATGCGGTACCGTCTTCTGCAGCAGCAGCGACGTCATCATAACCGGCGGTTTTCACAGCTTCGGCTGTGATGGCCTTTGCAACAGCTTCCTTATCCGCGTTGATAACGGTCGCGTCGTCGCCCACTTCACCGAGCAGCGGCTCTGCAACAGCGATGCCCTCAAATTTATCCTTATACCGGTCAAGCAACTCGTTCATCTCGTCGTACTCTGCGCCGTGCATGAGATGCGTCGGCTGCACAACGAGGTTCTTAACACCGTTTGCAACAGCGCGATCAAGCGCCTGCTGCATGTTATCGATCTTCTCATCGTCACGCGCCTGCACGTGGTTGATGATGATCTGCGCAGTGAACGCGCGGCGGACAGACCAATCCGGGTAAGCTTCCTGCAGAGCGTCCTCAATGCCCTTGATATCCTTTACGCGACTGTCGTTGAAGGACGTACCGAAGCTGACAACGAGCAGCTCGTTTTCGCCGATTTCGTCTTCGTTGCGCGGATCGTCTTTTGCAGCATCGCCCGTATCGCGGCCGAAGTAATCCGGGTCGGCGTTATCGCCTTCCACAAGCTCCTTCTGCGCATCGGTCAGCGCGTCCCAAGCTTCTTTTGCTGCTTTGCATTCTTCATCGGTATTATCATTGCGCTCCTGCACATAGATTGCGTCGATGAGATCTGCAACATTCTTCGCTGCCATTTCGTCTGTTTCCTCCTCGGTTGCGCTCGCCGCGCTGCTTTCCTCTGCGGAGTTCTCGCTGCTTTCGACTGTGGAAGAAGTGCTGCTCTCCTCAGAAGATGCGCTCGAAGACGCGTTATTGCCGCAGCCTGCGGCAGCGGTCGTGAGCATTGTAACTGCCATTACCAGTGCGGCAGTCTTTTTCCATGTAAGCTTACTCATGGGTTGTGCTTCCTTTCCGTGGGCAATATCGGCCCTTATCGTATTTTCGCTGAAAGAAAGGTACAGGAAATCAAGGCATATCTGAATCCTCTTCAAATACACCGTATGCCCATGAGAAAAGCCGAGGTCCTTTATGCTGCTGAAACGTACAAAATGTATAGAACGGCAACACAAAAAGACCCCGGCGTATAGTCAGAGCATTTTCGGTACAACCAATTCCTCGTGATTTGGAGTGCGACACTCCCGTACCAACACACAGGCAGGTTTCCCGGCTGAAAGATCGTCATCTGCCGCCGCCTTCCCAAGCTATGCTCAGTGACCGGCAAAACGCCATGGCGGCAAACTCCCCTATCACGGTGACGAGATCGTGCGGGATTTGCACCCGCTTCCCTTTTACCCTTTTCTATGCGCTTTTAAAAGCACACGAAAGGCACCTGTTGTTTTCATTCAGTTTTCGCAGTACAGTATAGCACAGGAAATGCAAAAAAAAGCAAGAAAATCCGTCGCTTTTTGCCTTGCATGCAAATTTGCCCGAAACTTAAGTAAAACATCTTGCTATTTTATGCGAAACGTGTATAATATACCTAAAAATGGATGCGTGAATTGCCGAGTGGCGGCGATTTATTTCATCAAGGAGGAATTCAATTTGGTCAAAGTTGCAATGATCGGCGTCGGCGCCATCAGCGGCATTTACCTTAAAAATATCACGAACGTATTTAAAGAGGTGGAACTCGTCGGCGTATGCGACCTCATCCCGGAGCGCGCGGAAAAAAGGCGTGCAGACGGTGAAGGAATACATTGAAGCAGGCGCAAAGCCCCCGTGCCGAAAAATTTATAAGGATATGTATGAAGCGTTCAACGATCCCGAAGTGGAGGTTGTTCTGAACCTTACCCGCCCGTATGAGCACTATGGCGTAACGAAAGCCGCGCTGGAGCACGGCAAGCATGTGTTCTCCGAAAAGCCGCTTGCGGCGGACATGGAAGAAGGCGACGAGCTTGTCGCCCTCGCTGAAGAAAAAGGGCCTTTTTGATGGGCGGCGCGCCGGATACGTTCATGGGCGCAGGCATTCAGACCGTGCGCAAGCTTGTCGATGACGGGTACATCGGCGACATTGTTGCGGCGAACTGCGCGATGATCTGCCACGGCCACGAGACGTGGCACCCGGACCCGGAGTTCTATTATAAGCGCGCAGGCGGCCCGATGATGGACATGGGCCCGTATTATGTGACGGCGCTCGTGCAGCTCATCGGCGAAGCGAAGGGCGTCATCGGCATGACGAAAAAGACGTTCCCGGAGCGCATCATCACGTCCGAGCCGCACTACGGCGAGAAAATCGACGTCGATATCGACACGCATCTGACGGGCAGCATTGCGTTTGCAAACGGCGCGGTGGCGCAGATCTGCACGACATTTGATGTGCATTACGCACCCGGCGCACAGTGCCGCTTTGAGCTGTACGGCACAAAGGGCACCATCTGTGTGCCGGACCCAAACACGTTCGGCGGACCGGTGCTCGTATACCGCCCGGAGGATCAGGTAAGCGGGCAGGCGATCGACCCCGGCCTGATGGCGCACAACGCGCCGCAGTATTATACCGGCTACAAAGAAGTGCCGCTGCTGTTCGACTACAACGAAAACTCCCGTGCACTGGGCCTCAGCGATATGTGCAAGGCGCTGCGCACCGGCCGTGATTTCCGCGCGAACTACCAACAGCAGCACCACGTGCTGGAGATCCTGACGAGTTTTGAAAAATCCAGTCGCGAGGGCAGATATATCCCGCTGAAAACGCACTACACGCGCACGGCACCGATGCAGAACAACCCGATGCACGGCATTTTAGACGACTGACATGGAGGTAATACGATTATGAAAGCAGCATATACAGGTTGGACTTGGCTGACCGCCAAGGACGCTGAGACCGCCAAAAAGCAATTGGAGCAGTCTTTTAAGGAATGCAAGTTCCTCGGCTATGACTATGTGGAAAACTTCGCCTTTATCGGCGATTATTTTGAAGACCCGACCGAGCTCATCGAGATGGAAAAGCGCTGCGGTGTGGAGCTTGTGAACCTGTACGGTCACTTTGGCACCGACGTGGAAGAAAACATCAAGGTCGGCAAAAAGCAGATCGATTTTCTCGCAGCCATCGGCGGCAAGTGGTATAACTGCCAGCACGGCGGGTATTTCGGTGACGGCGGTCCGCTGGAGCGCCCGACAAACCCCGAGGTGCTCGATAAAATCTGCGCTATTGCGGACACGCTCGGCGCTTACGCAAAGGAAAAAGGCGTGACGCTGTGTTTCCACCCGCACTACGGCACATGCGTGTTCTGGGAAAGCGACATTGATTATTTGATGGCACACACCGATCCGCGTTACGTTTCGTTCTGCATCGATACGGCACACACAACGCTTGCGGGCATGTCCCCCGTCGAGCTCATCAAGAAGGTCGGCCTGCGCCTTGCGTACATGCACCTCAAAGACGTAGACACCTACGCTCTGAAGACCGCAGAGGGTGCAGACAAAATGGGCACATTCCGCGCGCTCGGCCACGGCACCATCGACTTCCCTGCTGTGAAAGCGGCGCTTGAGGAGATCGGCTACGACGGCATTTTGTGCGTGGAACTCGACCGCCCGGAGGTCGGCAACTTCCATTCGGCAGAGGTCTCCAGAATTTACATTCGAGACGTGCTGGACATTTAAGTCTATTTAGGAGTGAATTTTATGGCAAACACAAATCCCGTAAAGGTTGCAATGATCGGCGTCGGCGCCATCAGCGGCATTTACCTTAAAAACATCACGAACGTATTTAAAGAGGTGGAGCTCGTCGGCGTATGCGACCTCATCCCGGAGCGCGCGGAAAAAGGCGTGCAGACGGTGAAGGAATACATTGAAGCAGGCGCAAAAGCCCCCGTGCCGAAAATTTATAAGGATATGTATGAAGCGTTCAACGATCCCGAAGTGGAGGTTGTTCTGAACCTTACCCGTCCGTATGAGCACTATGGCGTGACGAAAGCCGCGCTGGAGCACGGCAAGCATGTGTTCTCCGAAAAGCCGCTTGCGGCGGACATGGAGGAAGGCACAAAGCTGATGGCGCTCGCAAAGGAGAAAAATCTCCTCATGGGCGGCGCGCCGGATACGTTCATGGGCGCAGGCATCCAGACCGCACGCAAGGTTATTGATGACGGGCTGATCGGCGATGTCATCGGTGCGACATGCGCAATGATTCAGCACGGCCCCGAGACATGGCATCCGGACCCGGATTTCCTCTATAAAAGAGGCGGCGGTCCAATGATGGACATGGGCCCGTATTACGTGACGGCGCTCGTGCAGCTCATCGGCGAGGCAGTCGGTGTAACGGCTGTGACGAAAAAGTCATTTAAAGAGCGTCTGATCACCTCCGAGCCGCACTACGGCGAAAAGATCGACGTGGAGGCCGATACGTACCTCACCGGCAACATCACGTTCGCGAACGGCGCCATTGCGCAGGTGTTCACGACGTTTGACGTGTACTATCCCTCGCAGAACTACGCACGCTTTGAAATATACGGCACGAAGGGCACGATGATTGTGCCGGATCCGAACACGTTCGGCGGCCCGGTACTTTTGATGCGCCCCGAAGACGTGGAAGCAACGCACTCCGATCCCGGTCTGCGCACAGGCAATCTGCCCGCTTACGCCGGCTACAAGGAGATTCCTCTGCTGTTCGACTACAACGTGAACTCCCGTGCGCTCGGTCTCAGCGACATGTGCAAGGCGCTGCGCACCGGCCGCGATTTCCGCGCGAACTGCCAGCAGCAGTATCATGTGCTGGAGATTTTAACGAGCTTTGAAAAATCCAGTCGCGAGGGCAAGTTCATCCCGCTGACGACGCATTACACGCGCACCGCGCCGATGAAAAACAACCCGATGCACGGCATTTTGGATGACTAAAATCGCATAAAAGCACAGCCCGCAGCTTGGATTTTCCTGCTGCGGGCTGTTTGCTGTTTATTTATAGTGTTTTCAACTCGTCTGAAAATTGCCGAAAGGCGGTGGGCAGTGCGAAATCGCGCTCAAGTTCCGCAAGGCTTGCCCATGTAAACGCTTCGGACATCGCGTTGCAGCGGATCACATAGCCGGTCATCTCCCAGCGAATATGCGTGAAAATGTGCGTCTTGTGTGTTTCGAGCATCAGCTCCTTCGGATCGGTGTGAAAGCTCTGCGCTGTTTGCACGGCGGTTTGGGCATCGAGCTTTTGAGGTACATTCGGAAATTGCCATAACCCGGCGAGCAAACCCGTCTCGCTTCGCTTTTCCACGGCGAATCTGCCGTTGCATTCGAGCAAAAGCACGGTGCGCTCTTCTGTTTTCTTTGCGGCTTTCGGACGTTTTACGGGGTATTTTGTGACGTTTCCGGCTTTATATGCATGGCAAAAGCTCTGCGTGGGGCAGACTTCGCACTTGGGGCTTTTCGGCGTACAGACACACGCGCCGAGCTCCATGAGCGCCTGCGTGAACGCGCCGCAGTGCCCTTTCGGGTAGACCTTGCAAAGCGCCTCCCCTATCTCTTTTTTTACCTGCGGCAGGTCGATCGGGCGGTCGTCCGCCGTCATGCGCATGATTATGCGCAGCACGTTGCCATCCACAGCCGCCGCAGGCTGCTCAAAGCAAATGGACGCCACTGCGCCTGCCGTATATGCGCCGATGCCCGGCAGCTTTTCGAGCGCTTCGGCGGTATCGGGAAAAGCGCCGTTTTGCGTTTCGGTGAGGAGCTTTGCCGTTTTCTGCAAATTTCGTGCGCGGGAGTAATATCCGAGTCCTTCCCAGAGCTTTAACACGCGGGCTTCGTCGGCTTCTGCAAGTGCCTGTACCGTGGGAAACGCTTCCATAAAGCGCTCGTAATACCCGATGACGGCTTCCACACGCGTTTGCTGGAGCATGATCTCCGAAACCCACACGCGGTACGGCTCCTTCGTGTGCCGCCAAGGCAGGTCGCGCGCGTTTTTCTCGTACCACGGCAGCAAAACTCCCGGCAGCGCAGCGTAAATTTCGTTTTTTGTTCCATACTATCCCCTTTTTCCACTCTTTTGATCTTGGGTTTACAGTATAGCACACCCGCTCTAAAAAAGGAAGCGGTATTGCATGGAAACGGCAGATGCGGTATAATCGGTATTGTCTTGACTTTCCCGTTTAAGTTTTGTATACTTTACAAAGCATACTGAATTTATAGGCGATATAAAGACAAACGCTAAGGAGCGAAGAAATATGTTGAACCAATTTTCCAGAACGGAGCTGATCTATGGCCGTGACGCCATGGAGATGCTGAAGGATGCGCGCGTAGCCGTTTTCGGCATCGGCGGCGTGGGCGGCTACACGGTAGAAGCGCTTGCGCGCAGCGGTGTGGGCTCGCTCGACCTCATCGACGACGATAAGGTCTGCCTGACAAACATCAACCGCCAAATCTACGCGACGCGCAAGACGGTCGGTCAGTACAAGGTGGATGTTGCGGCCGAGCGCATTAAAGACATCAACCCGGACGCCGTGGTGCGCACATACAAGACATTCTACACGCCCGAAACGGCCGACCAGTTTGATTTTAAACACTACGATTATATTGTGGACGCCATTGACACGGTGACAGGCAAGATTGCGCTTGTGATGAATGCAAAAGCGGCGAAAACGCCAATCATCTGCTCCATGGGTGCTGGCAACAAGGTAGACCCGACCGCGTTTGAAGTGACAGATCTATACAAGACCTCCGTTTGTCCGCTGGCGAAGGTTATGCGCAACGAGCTGAAAAAGCGCGGCGTGCGCAAGCTGAAAGTGGTTTACTCCAAAGAGCTGCCCATCACACCCGTGGACGACATGGCCATAAGCTGCCGCACGCACTGCATCTGCCCGCCGGGCACCGAGAGAAAGTGTACGCAGCGCCGTCAGGTGCCGGGCAGCAACGCTTTTGTGCCGTCCGTTGTGGGACTCATCATCGCGGGCGAAGTCATCAAAGATCTGACCGGCTTCAAAGGCCGCGGCATCGGCGCATAATCTACTTGGATTACGCCGCAAATGCGCCCGCTCCGTGGAGAACACCCCCTTCCGCGCGGTGTACACCGTGAGCCGCGACCATAAAAATGCGCTGAACTCTTGGCGCATCCGTTTAAGCTATCCGATGACCGAGGATGAACTCGATGAATTTGAGAGGATCTTCGACAGGCTATATTTGGGTTTACATAAAATGGAAAGAGAACTTGAACCCTATCAGCGCGTTGAGCGCAGTATACAAAAAGAAATTCCGCAAGTCGATCTGGGTGCCGTTCATCGCTGCGGTAAAGCGTTACGAGCTCATTCAGGAAAACGACAAGATTGCGGTGTGCATCTCCGGCGGCAAGGATTCTATGCTGATGGCAAAGCTTTTGCAGGAGTTGCAAAAATACAGCGAAGTGCCGTTTGAGCTTGTGTACCTTGTGATGGACCCGGGCTACAATGAGCTGAACCGTAAGAAAATCGAAAGCAATGCAGCATTACTGCACATTCCGATCACGATTTTTGAGACCGATATTTTTTCCGTGGCAAACAACACCGAAAAGAACCCGTGCTATTTGTGTGCAAAAATGCGCCGCGGACATTTATACAGCAAAGCGAAGTCGCTCGGCTGCAACAAGATCGCACTTGGACATCATTTCAGTGACGTTGTGGAAACCACCGTGATGAGCATGTTTTACGGTGCGCAATTACAGGCGATGCCACCAAAGCTGCACAGCCAGAATTTTGAAGGTATGGAGCTCATCCGCCCCATGTATTGCATCCATGAAGACGACATTTTATCATGGAAAAGATACAACGATTTGGAGTTTATCCAGTGTGCATGCCGCTTTACGGAAAACTGTGCAATGTGTGACAATGACGTAAGCGCCTCTAAGCGGCAGGAAACAAAGCTTTTATTGCGCCGCTTAAAACGCGATAATCCGAATATAGAAAAGAGTATTTTCAACAGCATCCATTCCGTTTGTCTCGACACGATGGTCGGATATAAATCACGCGGTGTGACGCACACGTTCACCGAGATCTACAACACCCGCACGGAAGAACTGAAAGAAGAATCAAAAGCAGACGAATAATACAAAGGGCGAACAGCGGAAATCTCCGGCTGCTCGCCTTTTGTTACAGCAAAAGAGTTAGATGATACTAACTCTTAAGAAATTTTATTTACTTTATGTAGTTGACAGTGCGTTTTCGTTGTGCTATTCTCTATTTTAGTTGAACATACAACTAAATGCTTTTATCTGAAACGGAGGCACAGCTCTATGGACAACACAGAGCGCAAGATAACCAAGATCGCCCGTGAAGCAAATCGGTTTACGGTGCAGACGATGAAAGAAGACGGCATAGGCACAGCGGAAATGGATGTGATCCACTTTGTACGGCATAACCCCGGCACAACACAAAAAGAAATGTGGGAAGCGCTGAAGATCGACAAGGGCGCAACGGCGCGTCGCGTGGCGCGGCTGGAGGAAAAAGGCTACCTCACCCGCGAGCCGAATCCTCTGGACGGCAGAAGTCAGCTGCTCTACCCCACTGAAAAAGCCGAAGCGCTCCGCAACTCCAAGGCGGAAATTGAGGGTTCGTTTTACGAGTGGCTGCTCGACGGCCTGCCTGACGACGAAAAAGAGGTATTCTGCAAAACACTGAACACCCTCTATTTAAAATCCAAGGGAGAACGCCGCGCAGGTTTTCTGCATGTCGCGCAGCGCGTAAAAGAGAAAGAGGCACGAAATGAAGACAAATAGGAAGTCTGCGGAGTTTCAACCGAATCGTGTCCTCTCTTACTTTAAGGCAGAGTGGAGAGCACTGCTGATTGTCACAGTCTCCGGCCTGATCTACAACATCGGTCTTTTGACCGGACCGTGGTTTGAGGGCACGATGACCGGGTACCTTGTAGAGATTTTAAACGGCACCGGACAGTTTTCCGGCATGCTGATGCTCGTCATCAGCTTTGCGGTCGTCACGGCGGTCGTGCAGATCTCACGCTACGTGAAGCGCTTTTACGTACGCCGCTTTGCAAACAATGTGAATCGCCGTATGAAAGAAACTTTGTACGGCAGCCTTGTGAAAAAAAGCCGTGCAAGCCTGCGCGAAGAAGGCGAAGGCAATATCATGACGAAGGCCATTCTTGACGTAGACGACTGCGTGGAGGGTATGCGCAAATTCACGACCGAGATTTTCGACACCGGCGTGGCGCTGACAGCATACCTCTGCATGCTGCTGTGGTATGATTGGCGTTTGACTATTTTGTGCATGCTTTTCCCGCCGATCTCGTATGTTACGGCGGAAAAGATGAAAAAGTCATTCAAAAAAGCCGGCGCGGCGTACAAGGAGCAATCCGGCCGGCTGAGCACCGCTACTCTGGACCGTGCAGAAAACGCCATGACCTACCGCGTTTTCGGTCTTGAAAAAAAGCGTCAGGCCGTATACGAAGAAAACCTAACGAGCTATGAAAAAGCAGCCGTGAAAGCGAACATCTGGAACGCTGCCATGCCGCCGATCTACCGCATCATCTCTATGGCGGGCGTGTTCTTTATTTTGTATTTCGGTCAGAAGAATGTGCTTGGTACCGGCTGGCAGGCATGGAGTATTGCTTCGTTTACAACGTTCCTTGTATGCTTTGTAAAGCTTTCCGTAAAATCCTCCAGCGCCGCAAAGCTCTTTAACGCGGTGCACAAGGCGCAGGTCTCTTGGAACCGCATCAAGCCCCTGCTACCGCAGGAAGAGGAAAACGAGACCGATGAAGTCAAAGTAAAGAAAACGCCCGTTGAGGCGCTCAAGGTCAAGCACCTGAGCTTTACATACCCGGACGGCAAGAAAATTCTCGACGATATTTCGTTCTCGGCGAAAAAGGGCCAGATCATCGGCATCACCGGCGCAGTCGCATGCGGCAAATCAACGCTCGGCAAGGCGTTTTTGTGCGAATATCCGTACGAAGGCCACATCACGGTGGACGGTGCAGAGCTGCAAAACATGGAGCAAAGCGTGCGCACGGGCATCGTCGGCTACCTTGGGCACGACCCGGAGCTCTTTAACGACAGCGTGGAAAACAACGTTCTGCTCGGCGACAGCAAAAACAGCGATACGTATTTAAACGCTGCGTGCATGAAGCAGGAGGTCGCGGAAATGACCGACGGCAAAAATACGCTCATCGGCAGCGGCGGCGCGTACCTTTCCGGCGGTCAGGCAAAGCGCCTTGCGTTTGCCCGCACGCTGTGCCACGATAAGCCGATCCTCATTCTGGACGATCCGTTCTCCGCGCTCGATAAGAACACGGAAAAGCAGGCGTTCGTCAATTTGCAAGCGCTCGCAAAAGACAGCATCGTGCTTTTGATTTCGCACAGGTTATACCTTTTCCCGGAGATGGACGGCGTGATCTGGATGGAAAACGGCAAGGCCGTGACCGGCACACACGAAGAGCTGCTGAAAATCGTCCCCGAATACGAAAACCTGTATACATCGCAAGTCCATACCACAGAGAACGGAGGTGCCGAACATGACGCGCAAAAAACAAGTGAGAACGGTGATCTTTGACACCGTAAAAAAGCAAAAAGGCCTTTCCCTCGGCATTGTTTCGGCCGTTATCGGCGCTGTTGTGTTCGCACTTATCCCGCCGCTGATCTTAGCCGATATTGTGGACTCCATCACAGCCGGAACCGACGCCGCATTCGCACGTATCCTACTGTATTTCGCCATGCTGGCGCTCACCGGCTTCACAGAATCCGCGCGTGAAAGTCTGCTCGTGGTATTCGGCCAGAAAATCACCCACGCGCTACGCAGCAGCTTAATGGACAAATTTACACACCTTACCGCCGACAACATGACAAAACAGGAGCCCGGCACGCTCGTTTCCCGCTTTGTCGGCGATGTCGATACCGTTGAAACCCTATTCTCCTCCGGAATCATCAGTATGTTCGCCGATGCGTGCAGAATCATCAGTATTTTGGTCGTTATCTGGTTCCAAAACCGCGGTCTGGCGATCGTATTGCTCGTTTTGCTGCCGTTCCTGTTCTGCTTCACGCGCCACGTACAGAAAAATATACTGGCAGCGCAGATCGAAAACCGCAAGGCCGTGGGCCGCGCTTCGGGCCACGTGCCGGAAACACTGCACAACATCCGCACCATTCACTGCCTCGGCAAAGAGAAGTACATGGAAAAACGCTATGACACGTACATCAATGAGAGCTACCGCGCTATGGAAAAGACGAACTTCTATGATGCCGTCTACTCCCCCGTTATCCTCATTACGAACGCGGTGGTCGTCGCCGTCGTCATGCTGCTTTCCGCTTCCGGCAACACCACCGTGCTGACGTTGTTCGGTATGTCCGCCGGTACGGCTGTTGCCGTTATCAACTATATTTCGCAGATCTTCACACCGGTTGAAAGCCTTGGCATGGAGATTCAGACCATCCAGTCCGCGTTGGCGGGCATCCACCGCATCAACGAGTTCTTCGCGCTGGAAGAAAATCCCGATACCGTACCGACACATGAGCCGAAGACCATCACCGCAAGAAGCGGAAGCGTGCCGTTTGTCGAGTTCCGCGATGTCACGTTCGGCTACGATAAGCGCGTGGTGCTGGATCACTTGAGCTTTAAAGTCATGGACGGCGATCAGGTCACGCTGACCGGCCGCACCGGCGCCGGCAAGAGTACCATCTTCAAGCTTCTTCTCGGCCTTTATAAGCCGCAGAGCGGCGAGGTGCTCATTCACGGCGTGCCGGCGGCCGATATCCGCGACGATGAACGCCGCCGTCTGTTCGGCTGCGTGGAGCAGACGTTCCACATGGTGCCGGGCACCGTGCGCGACCAGATCACGCTATATGACAGTACAATCAGCGACGAAGCCGTGCACACTGCGGCGGAGCTCACCGGGCTCAAGGATACGATTGAAAGCATGGAAAAAGGCTACGACACGCGTTGTACCGATGATCTGTTCTCACAGGGTCAATGGCAGCTTTTGTCCATCGCAAGAGCCGCAGCAGCCGCACCGAGCATGCTGCTGTTCGATGAGATCACCGCAAACCTTGACGCCGAGACCGAACGCGCCGTGCTTTCCGCTTTGAAACGCGTAGCGGAAAACCGCACCGTCATTTCCATCTCGCACAGAACTTCTGCCGAACTTGGTCGCATCATCGCTCTGACAGATTAAACACAACACACAAAAGGCGAACCGCTCTTTACCAGAACGGCTCGCTTTTTAATTTACATAAATTTATTCAGTTTACATAATCCAATTTTGTGCTTGGCTGGATTACTGGAATCAATGCGCTGTTATGTATATACTTATTCAACGGAATACAATCCGCATACGAGAGCATTTCGTTCCACGGGTCAAACTCAAAAAGCAGCAAGCTGTTCGCTTTATCCGTACTTGTGTATGCGACTGAAAAGTAAATTTTTGAGTTCACCACAATGACCTTATCAAATTGCAGCTGCGTAGTCGGACTCCACAGATAGTGCGTTGCGCCCACTGCTTCATTCACTGCTTTTTCTTTCTCAAGCTCCGCGGATAATTCTTCTTGATAGATCTCATACAGCTGCTTTGCGTATTCGTTATTCAGCTCGTCCAATCCGAAGCTCCAACGCCGGTCGGTTTTATAATTGCCGAGCGATAATGTCTCGCCGTTGTCGCGCACCTCCGCCCACACGTCGTTTTCGTAGAGGTGATATTCGTCCATGCGCACAGCCCGCACCTCGTCGATCATCATGTTATACTCGAACACATGGTCATAATCCGCCAGCGCAAGCTTTCGGTCGATCCAGAAAAAGCCGAGATAGTGGATATCCGGGATTTCCATGCAGGTGTTCGGGATTTGGTTCAACGAATCAGAAGCTCTATAATCATATTTTTTTAAGGCCGGGTAAATTGATCAGCGAAGCAGAAAACAACAACTTGCGATCTTCTCTTTTGGGATAAGTTTCCGAAACCACGGAATAATCCAAAGTATGAGTATACCCTTTTGTATTCCCAATTTTATACCCCGAATTTACCGTTGTGGTCATGACAGTCGAGCTCGGCGCGACGTAATAGATTCGACCGTTGTATATCGCCGCGATCTCGGATTCCCATACAAGATCATTTTTGCCGCAGCTGAGCTGCTGCACTTCGCCTTTGCGTTTCAGATAGATGCCCTCGTCCACAACGGCAACCGGCGCGCTCACCTGCCGCTCCCAGTCTTTGAATTCGTCGTACAGCTTCATGTTGTTTTTGCCCGTTTCACCGATGAACCCGATTTTCGATTTAAATAATCCCGCTGTGACTGTTGCACCGCAGCCGGAAAGCAAAAGCACCACTGTTAAAACACCGGAAAGAAGCCGTTTGTAAGCTTTCATTCTCTCCCCCTCCAAAGCAATCCAATTTACATAACATTTTATAATCATATTCTTTTATATTCGTACATGGAACATCGCTGTTTCGTATCTTATGACCCAATCATACCATGTTGCTCGCGAAATGTCCACATTTTTTAATTTTGAGCAATTTTTTCTATGCGAAAATCATACAAAACTGATTAAAGCTGATTATACCGTTTAAAACCGCCCATACTCCTTTTTGCAAGCGCCGCAAAATTGCAAATTGTGGAGGTGCTTTTATGTATGCGTATGCGCAGAGCAAAGTGGAGATTTGCGGAGTGAACACGGCAAAGCTGCAAACTCTGAAAAACGACGAGATGCGCGAGCTTTTAGACCGCAGCCATCATGGCGACAAAGATGCGCGCGATAAGCTGATCTGCGGCAATTTACGTTTGGTGCTCAGCGTCATCCAGCGCTTTACAAGCCGCGGCGAAAACCCGGATGACCTCTTTCAAGTGGGCTGCATCGGACTCATCAAGGCCATCGATAATTTCGACCCAAGCCACGAGGTAATGTTCTCCACCTACGGCGTGCCGATGATCTCCGGCGAAGTGAAACGCTTTCTGCGCGACAACAACGCCGTGCGCGTCAGCCGTTCCATGCGCGACATGGCGTACCGCGCCATGCAGATCAAAGAGCAGCTGACGAACGAAAACGGCAAAGAGCCGAACATCACGGAAATCGCAAAGCGCATGGAGCTGCCGCCCGAAGACATCGTCATTGCGCTCGAATCCATCGTGGAGCCGGTGTCTCTTTACGAGCCGGTGTTTTCCGACGGCGGCGACACCATTTATATTATGGATCAGGTGAAAGGCGGCACGACGGACGGCGACTGGCTGGAGGAAATTGCCATGCGCGAGGCGATTCGCGATCTGACCGACCGCGAGCGAAAAATTCTTTCCATGCGGTTCATCGACGGCAAAACACAGACCGAAGTCGCCGGGGAGATTGGCATCTCGCAGGCACAGGTCTCACGCTTGGAAAAAGGCGCGATGAGCCGCATTAAAGCAGAGCTGTGAGCCAGAACGGCAAGGGAATTCCCCTGCCGCGTACATAAAAACGCAGGCTTATGGAAAGTCTGCGTTTCATCTGTTTTAATTCAAGTTTTGTAGCGGTTCGGATAAAATCTCGCGAAGTTTTTGCTCTGTCTCAGCTGTTTTGGGGCAGGAGCCTTGCGATGTCACGGGGCTGCCACCGCCTTTTGCGCCGAGCAAAGCGTTGATTTTCTGTGCGGCGGCACGGCAGTCGAGCGCGCCGTTTTTGCCGCGCGCGCAAATATAGCGCAAACGGTCACTTTCATTGCAAAACAGAACAGCAGAGAAATTATCGTCCGCGCAAAGTGTTTCGGCAATCGTTTTGCATGCGTCAAAATCGACCGGCAGGTATGCCGCAATGAAATTCTCCTGTGCTTCGGCATGCAGCTTTTCGCTGTACAATTTTGCAAGCTGCGCGTTTTTCTCGCGGAGCTTCTGGTTCAGGCCCTGCACCTGTTCTTCCTTGCGAGCGAGCGCGTCGAACACGCCGTCCGGCTTTACGGAAAGCGCAGCGGCGGTGCGGCGCAGCTCGGCGTTTTCTTTTGTGAAGTGCTCCAGCGCCAGCACGCCGCAGGCGAACGTGATGCGGCAGCCGGATTTATACCGCGCATGCTCTAAAACCTTGATCAGGCCGACCGGTGCAGTGCTCATGAAGTGCGTGCCACAGCAGGTGCACATTTCGGTGTGATCACCGTCTTCCACCTCCACGATGCGTACCTCGCCGTGCAGCTTCTCATTTTTTCTTGCGCAGCGGCAGATTCGGAAGCTCGGAAGCGTCCACATTAAAAATACGCACGGGCGCGTTTTTCCAAACGAGTTCATTTGCGTATTTTTCGCCGGCCTCGATCTCCTCATCCGATAAATCGTGGTCAAGGTCGATGGTCACGACGTCTCCCGCCATGTGAAAGCCGACGTTTTCCGCGCCGAACAGCACGTCATAGGCATGCGAAAGCAGGTGTTCGCCCGTGTGCTGCTGGGTGTATTTCAAACGCTTTGCGGCATCCACTTTGAGCGTGACGATTTCGCCCACCGCAAACGGCTTTCCTGTGCGGTGCAGCACCGTGCCGTTCGCTTCAAAGCAGTGCGTGACCGGCACAAAGCCCTGCATAGGGTCGTAAACCGTGCCGATGTCGCTCAGCTGCCCGCCGCCCTCCGGAAAAAACGGTGTGCGGTCAGTCTCAAGGTCATAGCCGTCGTTTTTGTTCGGCGTACAGCTCACAACACGCGCGGTGCATTCGAGCATCTCCGGCGCGGTGAGATACAATTTTTCGCAGCTCATTTATGTACTCCTTTTGTAAAACGAGGTGCCGCCGCAGCCGCACCCCGCCTATTCTATGTTTAATTCAGTTTAATTCAAAATGTTCCGCAAGCTTTTGAAGCACTTCTTCGCGTCTTCCCATACCAGCGTGAAAAAGCCGCCGTGCAAGTACGTTCCATACACCTCCGGGCTATTCACCGTTGCCATACGTTAAAGTGTTCTCCTTTGCTAAAGCTGAATTTCGCTTCGGTGTTTTCAGTATAGCATAGAAAACTTTAAAAGGCTACCGAAAAATGAAAAAATGCGCCGGACGCCCGACGCATCTTGAATTTTCAGCTTATCTGCCGCAGCACTTCTTGTACTTTTTGCCGCTGCCGCAGGGGCACGGATCGTTGCGGCCGACCTTCGGACCCTTTACGATCGTGGTGGAAGACTTCTGTGCCTTGTAGAGCTCCTTGCGCTTCTCTTCGGTGAGAATGGAATCCCACTGCGGGAGCTTATACAGCCACTCGGCCTTTGCGCCGACCATGTTGTAATAGAGCTTCTCCGGCTCGTAATCAAGGGAAACCTCCGTCTCGGCGGTCATGTTCTCCAGGTCGTTTTCCGCCTTGAGACTCTCGTTGATGCCGTCAAGGTAGCCTGTCATTTCGATGATATCCACGCCGAAGTGGTCAGCGAGTGCCTGTACGGTGCCGCTCTTCGGAGCTTCGCCCTTGAGGAGCTTCTCGTAAAAATCCTTTTCTCTAAGGAAATATTGTGTCCAGTACTGTTCTGCGCCGGGCTCTGCGGACTTCTTGTCTGCAAAATCCTGCCAATCCTTAAAAAGTGCCATGATGCTTCATCCTTTTCGTATCTTTTAAGCGGCTTTCGGTTATCCCCTGAAAGTCTATTTTTGATTATAACCGAATCCGCTGCTTTTTTCAAGCAGAAACTACCCTAATATATTGAAAAATAGTGCCAAACGTGCTATTCTTATAAAGAAATCCCGATTATATTTCGATTTTTTAGTTGAATTTCTATTTTTTGAGCACAAGGAGACAAAAATGGAACCGAACAACGAGCGCAAAACGCCCGCGGGCGAGCAAAATGAACTCTTTAAAAAGCAGGTCTTCAGCGATGAGACGCTGTGCACCGCAGATCCCGATGAAAAAGAAACCGGTGAGCAGCATTTTGAAACGCTCACTTTCGATAAACCCGCCGTGCTCGACGAACGCTTTGCCGCGCGCAAAGCAGAACGCGAAACCGCACAGCCGCCGCAGGCAAAACCGGCGGCTCCTCGTCCTGCCGCAAAGCCGGTAAAGCGCCAAGTACCCGCCGCACAGAAAAACAAATCCGTTTCTCATGAGCGCAGATTGTACAGCGGCGAAACACCGTCCGACGCAGCATTGCGCATCACGCGGCAGATTGCGGCGCTTGTGCTGTGCCTGCTGCTTGTATGCGGCGGCTTCTGGGCAAAGGGCACCGTGTGGGACATTTGGACCGACCGCGATATTGAAGACGTGCAGAAAAGCACGTATTACAGCGCTGCCGCAAACAGTGCACAACTTCGCTTAGATCAGAATCTCCCCATCGGTTACGACGCCGCGCAGGCTGTATGTATTTCTTTGGGACAGCCCATTTCGTCTCCTGCTATCCCCGCAAAAGCAGATGACAAAGACACGCTCATCTTCCCCGCAGACCTTACGGGCAGCATGGAAACGGCGCTCGGCAGCCAAAAGCTGCGGCTTGAAACCGGCCTTACGAACACAGATCTTTTCAAAGAAATCTACAAAAGCCTCAAGAAAAAGAAGCCCGTCATCGCGCTGATGCTCGTCGCTGACGCAGAATCGGCCAAGCTGCAATACGGTGTTGTGACCGGCCTTGATGTCCGCAACAACCGCGTGACCGTGGCGCTCAGCGAAGGCGTGGACACGTACACGCTGGCGGAGTTCGTCGCTGCCACACGCTTTGAAAACACGAAGAACATCCCGCTTCGCTTGCGGTTTTCGCTGCTTTTCGGTACACTTTCCCGCAATACGGCGATCTTTTTAAAATGAGCGGGCTGAAGATTACTCTCCCCGCGCCGTGCGCGTTCGTCCTCTCCCGCCTACACGAAAACGGTTTTGAGGCCTACGCCGTCGGCGGGTGCGTGCGCGACAGCTTACTGCACAAAACGCCGCACGATTGGGACATCACGACCGCGGCAAATCCGGAAAAAATCATCGAGCTTTTTTCCGACATTCCCGTTTTAGAGACCGGCCTTAAGCACGGCACGGTGACACTGCTCATCGACCACGAACCGTACGAGGTAACAACGTTTCGCGTGGACGGAAATTACACAGACGGCCGTCACCCGGACAGCGTTGCATTCACGACCGATATTCGGGATGACCTTGCGCGGCGCGACCTGACGATCAACGCCATGGCCTACAGCCCCGCAACCGGAATCATCGACCCGTTCGGCGGGCAGGAAGACCTGAAAAATGAAATCATTTGTTGCGTGGGCGACCCGCACAAGCGCTTTTCGGAAGATGCGCTACGCCTGATGCGCACGATTCGTTTCGCGGCTGTACTCGGATTTACGGTCGAGCCCGAAACGCTGCGCGCCGTGCACGACCTGCATGAAACGATCGGGCGCGTCGCAAAAGAGCGCATTTTCACGGAGCTTTTAAAGACCGTCTGCGCACCGCATGCCGCCGAGGCGCTGCGTGCCGCGCCGGAGTTGTTTTTTTACGCCGTGCCGCAGCTCAAAAACCTCAAAGATGTGCCGCAAAACAGCAAATATCACATGTACGACGTATGGGAGCACACGCTGCACGCGCTCGAAAGTATCGGCACAGATGACCCCATCGCCTGCCTTGCGATTTTATTTCACGATGTCGGCAAAAAAGCCGTCCGCACGACGGGTGAAGACGGTTATGACCACTTTTTCGGGCACGCGGAGAAAAGCGCCGCGTTCACCGATGAAGCTCTGCGCGCGCTGCACTGCGACAACAAAACGCGCGAAAACGTCGCGGAGCTTGTTTTGCTGCACGACACCGCTTTTCCGAAGCGCACGGCAAAGTTCCGCCGTCTGCTCGCAAAGCTCGGCTATGAGCAGTTCTACCGCTTGCTCGCCGTAAGCCGTGCAGACAGCTTAGCGCACGCGCCGTGGTGCATCGAAGACCGCTGCAAAGCGCTTGCGGATGCCAAAAGCGAAGCCGAAGCGCTGCAAAAAGCGGATTTCTGCTTATCTCTGCGCCAACTCAAAATCACCGGCAAAGACCTGCAAGCGTTTGGCTTTCAGGGCAAAGCAATCGGCGAAACCCTAAACAAACTCTTAGACGCTGTGCTGTGCGGCCAGCTTCCGAATGACCGCGAAGTTTTGCTTTTGCACCTTGAACGGTACACACAAAAGCACAAATAACATGCAAACCGCGCCGCTCGGAGCTTTTCCGAAACGGCGCGGTTTTTTCGGCCTTTACTTATATGTATCGTAAAGGCCGAAGCTGATACCGATGGCTTCGTTGACGCGCTGCATGGCGTCGTCATCGAGCTTGCCCATTTTTTCTTTTAAACGGTGCTTATCAATGGTGCGGACCTGCTCCAAAAGCACAATGGAATCCTTTTGCAGGCCGGTGCGCTCAGCATGGAGCGCAATGTGCGTGGGCAGGTTTGTTTTGTCGCGCTGGCTCGTGATGGCCGCCGCGATCACCGTGGGACTGAACCGGTTGCCCACATCGTTCTGCACAATAAGCACGGGGCGCACGCCGCCCTGCTCGCTGCCCACCACGGGGCTTAAATCTGCGTAGTAAATATCGCCTCTGTGTACATTCACGGTTTTCACACTCCGAACAGAATTTGCATCAACGCCCGCGGCGCTACTTATATTCTTGCCCGTTTTTTCGGCGCTTAAACACGCCTGTTCCATTCTATTACAAAGTTGTGTGTTCCGTGCAAAATGTGCAGGATTTATTTGCCCTCGATCTGCAAAAAGACCTGCGGCAATTTTTCGATGAGATCTGTCGGCAACATACCATGCTGCGAAAGCGCTTCGGCGCAAAGGTCACCCGCCGCACCGTGAATACACACGGCGGAATATGCCGCTTCAAACGGCTGCATATTCTGCGCGCACAGCGCACCCGTGATGCCGGCCAAAACATCGCCGCTGCCGCCCTTTGCCATGCCGGGGTTGCCCGTTGTGTTCACACGCGTTTCACCGCTCGGCGCTGCGATAATTGTGCCCGCACCCTTTAGCACGGTGATAACGCGGTACGTCTGCGCAAAGACACGCGCAGTCTGCAAACGGTCGGCACGCAGCTCTGCCATGGTGCGGCCGTTTAGACGGCACATTTCCCCCGGGTGCGGCGTGATGATGACCGGGGCTTGCGGCACAAGTAGTTTTTCCGGCGTTTTGGCAAGGATATTCAGCGCGTCCGCATCCAGAACGACCGTCCCGTGCGCATTTTCAAGTACGGCATCCACGAGCTTTACCGCATACGGTGCCGTGCCGAGCCCGCAGCCCACAAGGCACGCACTCGCCTTATCGATAGCGTCGAGCACCGCTTCGCCCGGCGCTTCCGTGGGATCATACAGCGTGAAGATTGCCTCCGGCACGGCGGGAGCCAAGATCGGGTACAGCGCATGCGGAATGGCAATATTCAAAAGTCCCACACCGCTGCGCAGCGCCGCACGCGCAGCCATGATGCACGCACCTGCCATACCCACGCTGCCGCAGATCATTAAAAGCCGCCCGTATGTGCCCTTGTGCCCCTCCGGATCGCGCTTCGGGAACAGCGGACAAATGTTGCCGAGCAAAACGGATTCCGTGTCACACGGCAGCATCTCAAGGTGCTCCTCCTTGATGCCCACCTGACGCACAACGGTCATGCCGCCGAAGCCCGCTGCCGGGTACACAACGCCCGCCGGCTTCATCGCCGTAAACGTCACCGTAAGGTCCGCTTTAAAGCACGCGCCCTCCACCGCGCCGGTATCACACACCGCGCCGCTTGGAATATCCACAGAAATATGAAACGCTTTTTTATTTTCCGCTGCACGCGCAAACAAAGGCTCCATCACGCTCGGCAGACGGCCGTGAAAGCTGAAGCCGAACACCGCATCGATGATGACGTCCGCCGCGTCTACCGCGCCGCCTGCCGTGCGGTACATGATGATCTCAATGCCGCGGCCCATTTTGTCATACGCCTGCTTTGCAAGATCGGAGGCCGGTGCGCCCTGCATCAAAACGACCGTCACCTTTGCGCCCTCGGCCGCCAATAAGCGCGCCGCCACAAAGCCGTCGCCGCCGTTGTTGCCTTTGCCGCACAAAATGACCGTTTTCTTGCCTGTGACGTCCATTTTCTCTGTCACTGCTGCCGCCACCGCGGCGCCCGCGTTCTCCATAAGCGTTTCCATGGAGACGCCGGATTCCACCGCGCATGACTCCAGCCTTCTGATCTCTGCCGCTGTCAATACCCGCATATACCTGCCTCTTTTCCGTAGCATTCTATGCTTTAATGGTATCATTTTCCCGTGCGGTTTTCAACTATGGAAGCGGTGAAAATTAAAATCATTTTCGCGCCGCACGGAAAAGCGCCCCGTCACCGGAAAATCTCCGATAACGGGGCGCTTCACATTTTGAATTTAGTTTCTGCCGAAGATTTCAAACTTTAATCTTCTGTCCATAAACGGCTTAATGGCATCGATGCAGCGCTCGTCCGGCGAGAACACAAGAAGCGTCAAGCCGGTCTTGCGGCTCTTTGCAATGATGTACCACGCGTCCTTGCCGTCGTCCGTCTCCGCCGCAAAGATGGTCTTGTCCACACGCTTACCTTTTAACTTCTGCGCATTCTCCGTGTACTTACCCATCTCTTCAATCGCCTTGGCATCGAAAGACGTGAGACGTTTACGGTTTCTGCGGTTGATGATCTTATCTACCGCAATGTCGCCGTTCGTGATGCTGTACTCAAACTCCAGGCTGCGCGAGGAGATGACGTAGTACACGCCATAAATCACGCCGCAGATCACGAGGAACGGGATCATCGGCGAAACCGGCGTCAGGAAAATGCTGACAAAAATCAAGATCGCGCCGAGGATCGACACGCCGAGCGACATCAAAATATCCTTGCTGCCGGTCTTCTTTTTCACCATGTATTCCACAAACACATCTGTCATCATACTGTAAATTACCTTCCGTTTCCATAATTCAATATTGTCATTGTACCATAACCCACACGGAAGTTCAACTGCGTAATTTGTGAATTTTTATCGAATATTACGAATACCGTGCGATAACCGCAAAACTCTGTCCATAAAATCCGTGAAAGGCTTGAAAACCGAAAATTTCTATGCTAAAATAACAGTGTTGCGTCGCGAGGATACAAACGACGCCGAACAGGGAAACGCGATGAAAAAAGAAAAGTAGCCTGTTTTTCGTGGGCAGAGAGGGTGCGCCGTCGGCTGAAAACGCGCCTGCATTGAGTATAGGTGAAGTTCTCTTTGGAGCGGTGCGGCTGAAATTAAAGTAGGCTGCAACGGGTAGCTGCGTTAAAGGCTTTCAGAGGGCGCAATGCGCCGAAATTGGGTGGTACCGCGAGCGTTCCGGCTCGCCCCATGTTTTGTGCATGGGGCGGGCTTTTTTCATGCTCACCGTTCGGTACAAAACGGAAATCATTTATGAAAGGATATATTGATATGGGAATCAAAGAAAGCATTTCCGAGCTGCGCCAGAAGTTTGACGCAGACCTTTCCGAAGTGCGCGACAGCGAATCCATCGAAAAGCTGCGCGTTTCGTATCTCGGCAAAAAGGCTCTGTCACCGAGCTTTTAAAGGGCCTTAAAGACCTTTCCGGCGCGGAGAAAAAAGAATTCGGCCAAACCATCAACACGCTCAAGCGCGAGGTCGACGAACGCATCACAGCACACGTGGAGCGCATCCGGCAGGAGGAGGAAGACCGCCTTGTCAACAGCGCAGAGCAATATGATGTCACGCTGCCGATGGATACCGACTGCGGCTCCTATCACCCCATCACGCTCGTGCAGCGCGAGCTGGAAGAAATTTTCGCTTCCATGGGCTTTACGATTGAAGACTACCGCGAGGTCGTAACGGATTACAACTGCTTTGAGGCATTGAATATTCCGAAGCATCACCCCGCCCGCGACATGCAGGACACCTACTATCTCGATAACGGTCAGCTGTTGAAGACCCACACCTCGGCCGCGCAGAACACCATCATGAAAAAGTACGGTGCACCGCTGCGTGCCATCTTCCCGGGTCGCTGCTTCCGCAACGAAAGCACAGACGCTTCCCACGAGAACACGTTTTCCAGATGGAAGGCATCATGATTGATAAAGACATCTCCATTTCGAACCTCATCTACTTCATGAAGACCATGCTTTCTAAGGTCTTTAAGCAGGACGTACAGGTTCGCCTGCGCCCGGGCTTCTTCCCGTTCGTTGAGCCGGGCTTTGAACTTGACATCAGCTGCCACATCTGCGGCGGCAAGGGCTGCTCCACCTGCCACGGTTCCGGCTGGATTGAGCTTTGCCCGTGCGGTATGATTCACCCGAACGTGTTGCGCGCCGGCGGCATCGACCCCGATGAATACACCGGCTTCGCGTTTGGTCTCGGCCTCACCCGCCTTGCCATGATGCGCTACGGCATCAAAGATATCCGCGACCTCAACAGCGGCAATCTGAAGGTGCTCTCGCAGTTCAACCACGAATAAGAAAAGGAGTCGTTATAATGCTGATTTCAATGAACTGGATCAACGACTTCGTTGATCTTTCCGGTCTGGACCTTGAAAAGCTGATTCACCAATTCACGCTTTCCACTGCAGAGGTCGAAGACATCTATTATATGGGCCGCGACATCAAAGATGTTGTTGTTGCGCGCATCATTTCCATCGAAAACCACCCGGATTCCAAAAAGCTGCACCTCTTGAAGGTTGATGCTGGCGACAAGGTTTATGACTGCGTATGCGGCGCACCAAACGTGCGCGAGGGCATGCTTGTTGCCTTTGCCCGCGAAGGCGGCTCCGTTTCCGGCATGGAGATCACCTGCGCAAAAATTGCAGGCTATGAATCGCACGGCATGTGCTGCTCCGAAAAAAGAACTTGGCATCAGCGCCGATCACAGCGGCCTGTGGGAGATCACGGATGACCTGCCGCTCGGCACACAGATTACGGACGCGTACGGCGTAAAGGACGTTGTGTTCGAGGTCGATAATAAGTCTCTGACGAACCGCCCGGACCTTTGGGGTCACTACGGCATCGCGCGCGAATTTGCAGCGCTGACCAATCGCGAATTAAAGCCGGTCAGCCGCATGGATCTCACCCCCTACGCTTCTCTGCCGGGCATCGATATTGATATCCGCGATAAAGAGCTCTGCTACCGCTACACGGGCCTCAAGGTGCGCAACATCACGAAGAAGGTCAGCCCGGTTGATATGCGCATTCGTCTCTTTTACTGCGGCATGCGTGCCATCAACCTGCTTGCCGACCTCACAAACTACCTCATGCTCGAGCTCGGCCAGCCGATGCACGCGTTCGACTGCGCAAAGGTCGATTCCATTCAGGTGCAGCGCTTCTCCGCTCCGTTCGAGTTTGAAACGCTGGACGGCACAAAGCGCCGCATCGACGAAAACACGCTGATGATCTGCTCCAAGGAAGAGCCGGTCGCCATCGCGGGCATCATGGGCGGTCTCAACTCCGAGATTGAAGATAACACGGACAGTCTGCTGCTCGAATCCGCAAACTTTGACGCTGTAAGCGTGCGCAAGTCCTCCACGCGCATCGGTTTGCGCACGGATGCTTCCATGCGTTATGAGAAGACCCTTGACCCGGAAATGACCGACGTCGCCATCGAGCACTTCATGCAGCTGCTCACCGAGATCGACCCGGGTGTGGAGATCATCTCCTCCATGACGGACGTCTATGTCCGCCACTACGACAAAATCGACATCACGTTCGATAAGAAATTTGTAGACCGTTATACGGGCATCGATATTTCCGACGAACAGATTTTGAATACCCTTTCCGCGCTCGGCTTCGCACCGACGCTTGAAAACGAAGTCTTCACCGCGCACGTGCCGTCCTGGCGTGCAACGAAGGATGTCACCATCAAGGCCGACATCATCGAGGAGATCACCCGTGTTTACGGCTACGATAACTTCAAGATTACGACCACAAAGGCAGCTTTGGCGCCGGTCATGCGCACCGCGGGCAACAATGATGACCGCTGGACGAAAGACCTGCTTGTACAGCGCTACGGCATGCACGAAGTGCACTCCTACATCTGGTGCGACGCGAAGAAGTACAAGGATCTCAACATTGAGATTGAGGACAACGTGCGCGTCATCAACGCCATGACGCCGGACCACACCGTGCTGCGCCGCTCCATGGTGCCGACAATGATCACCTACGTCAACGAAAACAAAGCATACGCAAACGATTTCGGTGTGTTCGAGATTGCCCGCGTCATCAACGGCCTCGGCGAAGACGGTCTGTGCGATGAGCAGAAGCACCTCGGCATTGCGCTGTACAGCCGCACTAAGAGCGAAAAGGACCTCTACCTCGGCCTGCGCGACATCATGGCTTCCATCAGCAAAGAGCTGAAGCACCGTTACTTTGAGTTCCGCATCGCGGAAGCAAAGCACAACTGGCAGCACCCGCGCAACACCGCAGAGATCTATCTCGACGGCACATACGTCGGCTTTATCACGGTCGTACATCCGTCCGTACAGTCGAAGATCGATAAGAAAGCCGTCATCGTTGCCGGTGAACTGAACATGGATACGCTCTCCTCCATGGCAGCATCCGTTATTCACTATGAGGAGCCGTCCAAGTTCCCGGGCATCGATATCGACCTCTCTCTCGTCATCGGCGCGGACCAGACGTACAGCACGCTTTCCGCCGCATGGCAGAACGTCACCCCTCTGCTCAAGAACGTTGCGCTTATCGATTCCTACAACGGCGTCGTCAAGAGCATCACGCTGCGCTTTACGTTCTCCTCGAACGAGAAAACGCTCGCGAAGAACGAGGTGCAAAGCTATGTTGATACCATCATCGAGAACCTCGCGAAGATTGGCGTTGTGCTGAGATAATTTGTTAAAAATTTTCGTACCGCTTGCTTTTTTTGTTGTTTTGCGGTATGCTGTATACAGTGTTTATTCCACTGTGCTTTTATACGCGAATAAAACACCGGGCCCGGCATACAATGAAATGTAGACTGTATTTTTGCAGCCTTTACACGATCGGAAAACGAGGAGGTGTTCCACATGGCAGAAGATTTCAGCGACCGCACCCAGACATTCAGCATTGAGACGCCGCAGAAGCTCGATATGCAGCAGGTGCTCGTACAGGTTTACGATGCACTCAAAGAAAAAGGCTATAACCCCATCAGCCAGATCGTGGGATATATTCTCTCGGAAGATCCCACATACATCACCACGCACAACAACGCACGCAGCCTCATCCGCAAGATTGACCGCGATGAGCTGCTGAAAGCAATGGTGCGTACCTATTTGGGCGAATAAGCCTGTTTTCTGATGCGCCGTCGCTTTATGCACGGCATTGCCTGAAACCGAAATTGCCGCTTGGCGGATTTTTCCGTCGGCGGCAATTTTTTTATTTTCAAATGTGCAAATACAAGTTGTCTTTTTTCTTAATCTATGCTATACTGATTAAAAGTGTATTGAATGCTTTGCACCGGTGCTTAGAAAGTTCCGGCATTTTCCCCAACGAGACTTTATGAAAGGATTTGCATACTATGAGCGAAAAGCAGAAGAGCCCGTTTCCCATGTACCGCGGCAAACCCCTTGTGCGTAGCGGCGATACCATTTACTACGGAAACATGACCGATAAATACGTCATCAAGATCGACATCAAAACAAAGAAGACCGTGGAGGACATGGAGGTTGCCGATAAGTGCACTGTGCAGCTCATGCTCACCGACCCGGAGATTCGCTCCAGAAAACAGATCGTAAAAACCAGCGAGAAAAACGGCCTTTATCTTGCTTTGGACATCGCCGATGCCTGGCTTACCCGCGCATTGACAGAATAAGCCGTTAATTCCGCAAAAAAATCACCGAGAAAACCGTTTATCCGGTTTATCTCGGTGATTTTTGTTTTATTCTTTCCTTCTCGGCTGCTTGCCGTGCTTTTCTTTGCGCTGACGTTTGTTTTGGTACATGGCAATATCCGCTTTTTCGAGCATTTCGTCATACGGCGCGGCAACTTCATCTATGAAGCAGCAGCCCATGGAGAACCGCAGCGGTACATGCTGTCCATCATGCAGCACGGCTTCGGAGCTGTCCTGCGCCTGCTCAAGCTGCATGAGCTTCTCCTGCAGCGCTTCTTCGCTTTGTTCTTCGAGGAACAGGACAAATTCATCGCCGCCGTGACGTGCAGTAAGGCCGCTTTCGCCCACGATCTTTTTTAAGATTTCTGCTGTGGAAATGATATATTGGTCGCCGCTCTCGTGCCCGTAGGTGTCGTTGACCTCTTTCAAGTCGTCAAGGTCGATCATCACCACGGCGTAAGTATCGCCTGTACCCGCTTCCAAAATGCGCTCCACACGGCGGCTCAGGCCGCGGCGGTTATAAAGTCGGGTCAACGGATCGGTGTCACGCTCAGATTCGATCTGCATGCGGCGCTGCATCTCCTCCGTCACGTCGTTCACCACGCCGAAAACACTGCTCTCCTCGTGCGTTTCCTCCAGCTTTATGTAGCGATCCGGCTCGCCCGGAATGCGGTATACGTTGCGCTCGCCGACCATGCGGCTGCGGCGCAGCTCCTCGATGAATGTATACAGGTGTACGCGGTCACCGGTGTAGTACGCCGTCTCCTCATCCGTCCATCCAAAAATCTGCGGGATACGCTCCGTGCAATACACCTGCTGCACGCCGTCGCGGTACTCGTACACGCCGATGTTTATTTCCGTGCGGCTCAAAACGTATGACATTTTGCGATCGTTGTTGACAAGGCTGCCGACCATCTCGTTGATGTATCGGCTGAGCGCAGAAAGCTCTCGGCTGCTCTGCACGTTGACTTTTTCCTCCAAATCGCCTTGCGTGATGCGATTGAGCTTGCCGTTTATGCGGTGAATGTCATGAATAACGTACCGATTCACGCAGTTCGCGACGAAAACCGTCAACGTACCGCAGATTAAAACCAGACATAGCGCCAGATTCAAAAGATCAAGCGGAATGCGTTCGTACAATACGTCCATTGGGATGATGAAACCCATGTAACGGGTTTCTATCTTCTTAAAAACGCAGTAGTAGTATTTCCCCTCAATATTTGCGTGAAAGCCGTGCTCCTCATTTTGCATGCTCTCGGCAGAAATACCGAGCTTTGCCACGGTCTTCCCCACCATATCCGCATTCGTTGCGCCGATGACCGACAGCGTTTCACTGTCTACGGCACAGTAATCGATCGCCGGGCTGATATTGAGCTGATGAAAAATATACGAAATCTCGTTTTTCTCCATAGCCTCCGTTACAAGCTGCGGGTCTTTGCCCACCTGCACGATGAATGTGCCGTCTGCGCTCCACACGGCGGAATACTGCATGTTTTTGCCCTCAGCGGTGTTCGGGCCGGCATCCTGCACAAGCTGCAAGGATTTATCCGTGAGCATCGGCGCAAAAAACGCCATCTGCTCACCGGATGAAAACGAATAGCCGTAATACTCCGGATTTGTGCCGGAAACAATCGTGCCGGTCTCATCAAAAATATGAATTTCATCAAGCTCCAGCAGATTCGCATATTTTTTCAGCTTTAAGGTATCGTTTGTTGCCTCCGGGTCTTTTTGCAGCAGAAAGGCAATGGCTTCGGCATCATGCAAACAGGTCTTATCGTATTTTTCCTTGACCTGCTTCAGTTCATTCTCATTTTCTTCGATAATCTGCTCCAGACGCACAAATGTACCGGCAGCGGTGTCTTCCACGCGGCCCTGTTCAATCAGAATTTCCGCAAAGGCGATTACCACAAGGATCACTAAAGCCATCACGATTGCCGCAGAACGAATATAGCGATTGATAATTTGCTTCAGAGATTTCATAGGTTCACCGCCGTTTCGTTTAAGTTTGAATAAAACCAAATTGGTTTTGAGTACTGTATTTGAAATCAAGTATATCACATATATCGTATTTTGTCCAGAAATACAAAGCGAAACAACAAATTTCACTTGTTTTTTGCATGAATTGACGTGTTTCGCAAGGATATCGCAAAAGCGTCAGCCATCGTTTTAAGGATCTCCCGCCCATTTTACAAATAATGCTTGAATTTTTTGTAAAAAGCGCACCGCCCACCGTAAAGCACGGACAAGCGGTGCGCCAAAAATTGATATTTAGCTTTCTGTACGCTTCAAATTGCTTTCGCCGAAATGCAGCAGTTTTTCTTTATGAATGAAGTAGTACACCACGCCTGTGACATCCGCGAGGAACCAACCGATCGGCACCGACCACCAGACGCCTGTAACACCGATGACAGCGGATAAAAAGATATGCCAGCACCACGCGCGTACCGAGCGAGATGACCGTCAGCACCACGCTCATACCGGGTTTTGCGACCGCGCGGTACAGCCCGTAGAGCAGGAATAAGCAGCCAATGCCGCAGTAGAACGCGCCCTCAATGTGCAGGTAGCGCACGCCCTCGGCGATAATCTTCGTTTCGCCCGCTTCCACAAACAGCAGCATAAGCGGCTTTGCGAACACGAACACCAAAGCGGACACAATCACGCAAAACACAACGGATACAAGAACCGCACCTTTCAATCCCTTGCGGATGCGTTCCTGCTTTCCCGCACCGTAATTCTGCGCGATGAATGTGGAGAACGCGTTGCCGAAGTCCTGCACAGGCATGTACGCGAATGCGTCAATCTTCACCGCCGCCGCAAACGCCGCCATTACCGCCGCGCCGAAGCTGTTCACAAGCCCCTGCACCATCAAAATGCCGAGATTCATCACGGACTGCTGCACGCAAGTCAAAACGGAATACCCGGCAATCTCCCTGATATGGCTCGCGTGGATGGGCGAACGGCTGCACAGCGCGCGCAGCTGCGGACATTTGATGAGCGCGCAGATCATGATGCCGATACCGGAAACATACTGCGCGATGACCGTGGCCCCCGCCGCACCCGCAACGCCAAAGTTGAGGCCGATGACGAACCACAAGTCGAGCGCGATATTCAAAACCGCCGAGACCGCCAAAAACACGAGCGGCACGACAGAATTACCCACCGCGCGCAGATAAGACGCGAAGTAATTATATAAAAACGTTGCGAAAATACCCGCGAATACGATTGCGATATACACACGCATATCGCCCCAAACGTCGTCCGGCACCTGCAAAAAGCTCTTAATGAGGTCAAGACACGCAAATGCGAGGCCGTTTAAAAGCAGCGTCACGCCTAAAATGAGCACGAACGAAGCCCGTACACTTTCTTTTAAGGCAGTTTCATCGCGCTGCCCGAAGCGGATGGAAAACAGCGCACCGCTGCCCATGCACAGCCCAAGCAAGATCGATGTTAAAAATGTCATCAGCGAAAACGAAGAGCCGACCGCCGCCAGCGCCGTTTTGCCGAGGAAGCGTCCTACAATGAGCGTGTCCGCAATGTTGTAGCACTGCTGCAATAAATTACCGAGGATCATCGGCAGCGCAAACCACAGCATAGACCGCATCACCGGCCCCCGGGTCAGATCTTTGTTCATATTAAAACCTCCGCAGCGAGTTTTATACATCAAAAAAGCCCGACACAAAAGTGTCAGGCTCTTGGTGCCGGCGACCGGATTTGAACCGGTACGATGTTTCCATCGAGGGATTTTAAGTCCCTTGCGTCTGCCGATTTCGCCACGCCGGCTTAAATTATCTTAATTATAATAGCACATCCCGGCTATAAAATCAAGCCATTTTATTCCGGCATTTCATATTTTTCTGTTCAGCCGCGTAAAAAGGCGTCCCCCCGGCTAAGCCGGGTACTCGGAAGCCCTAAAAAGGCATATTACGGACAACGCAGTCTGCTTGGCCATTTCCTTTGCTCCATTCATAACGTCGTTATGAAATATATATCCGTAAAATCAAACGTCAATGGGCAAATCGAAAAACGCACACGTAAGCCCGAATTCTGCGCTTTCACTCTCCTTCCATTGCCCACAAAGGCTGATTTCGCAAAAATCGCAAATTTTTCAACTTTTTGCATTTACAAACATGCGCTTTATATTGTATACTATGATAAAAGACCGGGCGCAAGGCGTGCCGGAATATTCCATCTATAAGGAGTTCGTATTATGTACTATCTTGGTGTTGACGTAGGCGGCACAAACATTGCCGTCGGTATCGTAGACGAAAACAACGCGATCATCGCAAAGGCTTCCCATCCGACGCCCGTTCCGTGCTCGGAAGACGCATTCTGCGATGCGATTCTCGCTGTATGCAACGATGCACTTGCAAAGGCCGGCCTGACCCTCGACGATGTACCGTGGATCGGCATCGGCTGCCCGGGCACCGTTAACCGTGCTACCGGCATCATCGAATTTGCTAACAACCTCTATTTCAAGAACTTCAAGCTCCGCGACATGATGGCAGAGCGCACAAACGGCAAGCTCGTCATTCTGGAGAATGACGCTAACGCGGCAGCTTACGGCGAATATCAGGCAGGCGCACTTGCAGGCGCAGACAATGCACTGGCTATCACACTTGGCACAGGCGTCGGCGGCGGCATTATCATCAACGGCAAGGTCTACTCCGGCAGCAACTTTGCCGGCGGCGAGCTCGGCCACACCGTCATCGTTGTTGACGGTCGTCCCTGCACTTGCGGCAGACACGGTTGCTGGGAGACCTATGCTTCCGCAACGGGTCTCATCAAAACTACAAAAGAGCACATGAAAGATGCCCCGAAGGACTCTCCGATCTGGACAATTGTTGACGGCGACGAGTCCAAGGTTAACGGCAGAACCGCATTTGACGCTATGCGTGCAGGCGACCCGGTCGGCAAGGCTGTTGTTGACGAGTACATCAAGTACCTCTCCGTCGGCCTCACCGATATGATCAACATCTTCCAGCCGGCTATTCTCTGCATCGGCGGCGGTATCTGCAACGAGGGTGAAACGCTTCTCGCTCCGGTCAGAGCATTCATCGATAGAGAGCAGTATGCTATGAACTCCGCGAAGAAGACGAAGGTCTGCAAGGCGCAGCTCGGCAACGACGCCGGCATCATCGGCGCTGCACTGCTCGGTAAGCAGGAGGACTGATTTTCCCATGTCTCTTACAAAATCCGTGTTCGGCACGTTCCCCTGCGGGAAAACGGCTGACGCTTATACGCTGAAAAACGCGTCAGGCGTGACGCTTGTGCTCACAAACTACGGTTGCCGCATTTTTACAGCTTTTAACACCGGACAAGTCCGGTAAGCTCGGCGATGTCGTGCTTGG